>Ga0118677_10007276_pt1 | contig 18344 bp, 24 predicted proteins | sample AliMusrvi5mmetaG_FD_86154 | JGI IMG/M metagenome (GOLD analysis project Ga0118677, IMG submission 86154) | reverse complement strand
CCTGTATTTGATTTAAACTGGATATGGCTTGTTTGTCCCCTCGTTTTGCTGCTCGTAGCTTTAAAAAGCCTGACTGGAAAAGTTGTTGGATTTCAAATATGCCCTTCGCGGACAGAAACTACCTAAGTTTTTTCTTTAAAACCGGTGACAATGTATCTGCAAAAGAAATTGCTGAGTCGTCCGGCGAGCTGATTTATGAGAAGAGACAAGATATCGCTAACAGCAAAATGTTCGATTTTTTGGGTGGCGATACTGAGAGTTGGTCGCCGGTAAATAGCCACACAATTTCAACACACGCGATGATGGGACTACCGCCCCACATTGCGTATATGCAGGTTGATGACAGGAGAAAGGGGACGATTAGAACATTCATCAAGGCCCCTTATGTCAAGCCAACTGATACGCAACCCGCTTTCATCGAGTCTGAAGTGGCACTCAATGCTCCTTCGCTGCACGTCTTCATATCAAAAATGCCAAAATAACAAGGGAGATAAAAGCCAATGAAAGATAATAATTCAATCGAGCCCGGACAGTTTCAAGAGTTGGCCAACTCTCCGGATGGTGCACCTGGTACAGCATCTGGCACGTTAGCTGGCGGCAAGAAAAAGAGCAAAAAAGGGAAGAAAAAGATCTCTCGGCAAAAGCAGCAGATCCTGTTTACCGCGATTGCGGCGGCAGTTGGGTGGTTGGTGGGGGTTTTACTTTCACTCAATGTGCTCTTTCTTTTGGGTCTGGTGTGCTTATCAGCGTGGGCCGTGTATGTGGGCTTTGCTGTTACTGGCGCAGAATCGAACACAGAGAACGCGCAGATTATCTCCAAAGACCTGCAGGCGGATGTGGATAAGTGGTTTGGTAAGGATATCCGCGACCCCCGGTTAAAAGATAGCTGAGAAGAATTGAGAAGTCAACTACCCACCACCTACCCGCATGAAACCGCGGCTTGAGGTGGGGGCTTGTTACGAGCAGTACGGTATTTCGTAGCAAGCTCGGTTGATTAGCCTCAGTAGCGTGTCGTGATGACATTGCTACTACGTTTTCTGAGAATCTCTTCCAGCAGCATCGGAAGAGTGTAATAGGCACCTTGGGATCCTCCACACGTCCCAGGCACTGGAGAAACAACGAATCTGTTGCAATCCGGTTGGTTGTCAAATGACAGCTACTTGCGGTTTAGTGATTAAACATCGCTTTTTGGGAATGGCGAAGTGTTGCTAACAAAAACCTCAGAAAAACATTGGCGAAGTGGACCAATGGATGCCTTCGGGCATCCACACGAGGCTTACGAGTCCTCGTTAAAAATCAAAAGAAAGGGCCGTCTATATGAAAATATCAAGAGATAAGCAACAGGTTGCAGACAAACCAGAGCAGAAAACCGCTGTGGTATTCGTCCGCAATATGTGGGGCAAAGCAATCAACCCCACCAAGCCTGGCAAAGCTTATCGTCTTGTAAGAGACGGTAAAGCAGTGCCGGTTTGTGCAAAGCCATACACGATCCAGATGCTTGGACACTGCGGAGGATCTGTTCAGCCGTACAGACTCGGACTGGACAGTGGTTACAGTAATGTTGGGGCTTCGGTTATCAACGAACGGACTGGAGTTGAAGTCCTTTCAATGGAAATTGAACTTCAAAAAGGGCAAAAAGATCGTAACACCGATCGCAAAACTCGCCGTCACGGCAGAAGAAACAAGAAGTGCCGACATCGGGCAGCTCGGTTTGATAACCGGAGAAGGGCCAAAGGCAAACTGGCTCCGAGCATTCAGCATAAGCTGGACACTCATGTCAGAATAGCCACCGCCCTTATCAATGAAAAGTTCGTGCCTATCAGCCGGGCTGTTGTAGAAGGGGCTCAGTTCGATATTCAGAAGATCAAAAATCCTAATATCGAAGGTGTTGACTATCAGCAAGGTGACCAAGCTGGCTTTTGGAATCTCCGTGAATATGTTTTTCACAGAGATGAGCACAAATGCCAAAATCCTGATTGTAAACACAAAAAGGAGAAGAACCTTCCCCTACAAGTGCATCACCTTGGCTTCTGGAAAGGTGATAGTACTGACCGTCCCGGTAATCTGATCACGTTGTGTGTTCATTGCCATAGGCCTCAGAACCATGCAAAGAAAGGATTTTTATACGGATGGGAACCAAAACTTAAAAACTTCCGTCCTGAAACCTTCATGAGCACCATCTACTAGCGGTTGGTTGAGACATTGAACAAACATTTTCCTACAACCAGGACATTTGGTTACATCACCAAAGGCAAACGAATTGCCCTTGGCCTGGAGAAAAGCCATGCCACCGACGCTTACATCATCGCTGGTGGCGAGGGGAAAGAATCCAGAGCGACAACGTTGTACATCAAACAAGGTCGCCGGAATAACCGATCTCTCAGTAATTTCCGAGACGCCACGTTTATCGACATCAGGACCGGAGAAAAAGTCTCCGGTAGTGAACTCAATTGTGGTCGGCGCACGAGGAACAAGAACCTCAACACAGAGAACCTGCGTAAGTATCGGGGAGAAAAACTTTCCGATGGCTGCGTGAGAACCCGGAAGCAACATTACATGTTTCAACCTGGTGATGTTGTCGTCTTTGACTCGCACCGATACGCCGTAGCAGGTATGCAGAACAAAGGGGCCTACATCAAACTGAAAGGTCTTTCAAAACCGGTTAAAACAAGTTTGGTAAAACCATACCGGTTTATGAAAGGTTTGGTAGCAGCATGAGAAAAACAGAGTCAAGACCCCGGATTCATCCCCTCCCTACGCTACGCTTAGAGGAAGGGGTTTTCTCCGGATACTTGATAAACCACCAAAAAGGAGGACATTATGAAAAATCAGAACGCAGAGTGTGACGCAGCACTGGATGACATCAGGAATGAAACTGGTGAGATCGATCAGGTGAAACTTGAGGTTGCATCCGGCAAATGGTTCGGCACCGACATCCGCGACCCCCGTATGGAAGAGGGATACCACGATCCCAAGTATTTTGCGAGTTTGGGAGATCTGACGGATGAGAACGGCAAGATCGACGAAGTCCGGATGCAGGAGCTTGCCGATCACTGGTGCGGCACCGACATCCGCGACCCCCGCCTTACCTCTCCAAAAGATTGATAAACTCCCGCCCCCTAAACGGAGCAGGATTCTGAGTTCAAGCAGCAACTGCCAGAATTTCTTCTGGTCTTACGTCGCCTCGCTCAAGGGTTGCTATCCCAACCCCGGATTCGTGAATATTTTTTGCAGCATTAAGGTCGCGATCATGGAGCACGCCGCAAGCAGGGCATATCCATGTCCTATCCCGCAGTGTCAGATCTTTGTTGATGTGTTTGCAGCAATTGCAGGTCTTACTGCTTGGAAACCAGCGGTCAACTTTGACTATACGGCAAGTGGTTTTTGTTGATTGAAATTTCAGAATCTCAACAAAATCAGCAAAACCAAGATCTGATATTTTTCGGCCCCAAAGAGCCTTCATGCCGGCCATACAGAGGTCTTCTATGCAAAATATCTCAAATTCCTGAGTGATGCTGCGACCAAGTTTAAAATGGAAGTCGCGGCGCTGGTTCTTGATCTTTTTATGCACTCGCACCAAATTCAATCTGGCTTTCTCGCGGTTCTTGCTGCCTTTTTTCTTTTTCGAGTGCTTCTTGCTTGCTGCTTTCAGTTCAGGCAAAAGTTTTTTCAACGGTTGTGGGGCCGGTCTAATTGTACCATCGCTCAGAACGAGAAAATCTTTCATACTGAAGTCCGCACCCGCTGTTTTACCAGTCGTTGTGGGAACTACAGAATGCTCTGCGTCAGTGACGAATACCAGATAGATATCTCCAAGGGCGTCGCGCTTAATTGTTAGAGTCTTAATTCTGCCAACAATATCGCGGGATTTGAAAAAACGGTAAAGCTTCTTGCCTATCCTGATTGTGTTGCCGCCTTGCAGACCGTAACCGGTCTGTTTCAGCGTGATACTCTTGTATTTTTTGACTTTTTTGAAGGAAGGAGGGTTAACTTTGCGCTTGGATTTCTTTTTTATGTTGCCGAAGAAGAGCTGGTATGAACGCTCGATGCGGTCGACTACGTCTTGAATAGCTTGCGCGTCAAGGTTTTTCCAAAAGGCATATCTTGGGAGTTTTTTGAGCTTGGTGATGTGCTTCATCAAGTGAAAAGGGTGAAGATGCTTGCCGAACAGACGGTAATATCTTTTATGCAGTGCAATGCAGTGGTTCCAGACGCAACCGGCGATATTTATCTGGTTGTGCAGAACATTATTCTTCTTTTTATTATTGTATGCTTTGAAGACAAATGTTCGCACTGCGGACTCACATAATTGCTGTGAGTCTCGCAATTGCTAAATTGGATTCAATTATCCTTCTATATATACTTATCGGTTATTAACGTAAAAAGTTTAATTATATTTGGAATTAGGCCGTAATATTAGGAGTACAACGCAATAAAAACAGAATCAGAACCGTTTGCTTTCACCCCATCCCCTGAACGGGACGGGCACTCCCGCGCACACCGTAGAAGTAAGGTTCTAAGCGAGAAAAAAGTTAAGAATTCAGGGAGGCACCATGGAAGATGATTTTATTCCCGCAGACGATCGAGAAGTTGTTGGACTGCGAGAGGCATATGGCGACCATTTGCCAAAGCAAAGGTCGCTGATGCCATCTGGCGTCGGGGCCGTGTCTGGTTTTTCTTTGACACCTCCGGAGTGGCGGACGGTGGAGCACTTGGAGCGGATATCGGCAACTCTGGATAAGATGTACGAACTGATGCTTAGCCAGTCGATGCAGAGTTCACCTGGAAAAGAGTAAGTTTTCGAGAAAAAAGGAGTGGAAAATGAGCGTAAAAACGGTCGCAGTCATCAGTGAGAAGAGAGACGAACATGTGTCTGGCAGTAGGTTGGCGGAAGAGATTCAGCAGGCATGCAACGAGTTGGAAGCCAATGGTTATGCCATTTCGACGGTGTTTCCGTTACTTCCGGTGGTAGCGGTTTCAAAAATGGGGTCGGATATGGTTATGGGTACGCATATACCTCCAGCGTAATCATTGTCGCAGTGAAGCCCGGCTTGGCGCCTATCGAGTAGGTTTTGAGAGAGAAAAGGAGTTGGAAATGAGAGAAGAGATGGCGGGCGGGCGTTGCCGATATGAGCACAATATAACGTACGTTACTGTCGAGTACAGCGATGCCAGGACTCCGATGCCTGAGACGATCTGGAATGACGAAGAACTTCATGAGCAGCTGGACGAGATGGGTGGAGAAGGGTGGGAGCTCGTTTCGACGCAACCGCTGATGAGAGCGGTAACGAAGGAAGAACCTGTCAAAATGAGTATTTCTGGCGGATGGGGCGATGGCGCCGGCGGTGTGTCTTGGGGAGTTGCGATCACCGCAGGATACTACTTTTTCTGGCGCCGGGCGGTCTTGGAAGAAGAACAAGACTAATTACACGGGGGGGGGGAAAGCCATGACAGAATTTACAACCCAAAAAATTTGCATCGTCCTGGCGCTGCTGCTGTCGGTGGTTGTTGTGCCGGTGGCATATGCAGTGGCAAATGTTACCTTGGATGTGACAGTGCCTATCGTTCCGTCGTCGGCACCGCTCTCTCCTATTGTTGTGCCAGTATATCCGCCGCCTCAGGCAGTAAGCGAGTATCCGCCTGGCTATCTGGTGCCGGAGGTTTCAGCTCCGCCCGCACCAACATACGCTGCACCTCCCCCTCCCCCGGTGGTGTATCAGGCTCCAGTGTTTCTGCCGGACGCGCCTCCGCAGTTTGTGTTTGTGCCTGAGCTGGGCTACTATGTTGCCGCCGGTGTTGCGTTTGACATGATCTTCGATGGCCGGTCTTATTACTATCACCGCGGCGGATACTGGTACCGGACTGGTTATTACGGCGGAGCCTGGTCACCGGTTGCTCCAAGGATGATGCCGGCAGCAATATTGCGATTCCAAATTGGTGACATCCATCGGCATTCCGCAAAAGAGTTTGTTCGGTACAATGCTGAAGGCGCTCGCTATTATGGCAAGGTACATCGGCCGGAGCAGATCCGTCGGTCAGAACAAGGACACCGGTCAGAAGACCGCAGAGAAAGAAGAGAATAACGCCGTTAAGGTTTTTAGGCTTTTTGCCAATAGGTCTTTGACCTGGCCTGTTGGTTTTGATTTTCCCGCGTCGCTCTCGCCTGCTCAGAACTGTCCGCCATCGCCGCGCCATCGATAACAACTCCGACCTCAACAGGAAGATTTTTGGTTTTTTTTAAAGATTTTCTGGAAGCATTTCTGAGTCGACAACATCGCAGTTCCGCCGTATATTGCCAACAGATGGACTCTCGGAGATCTGGAATGACGAAGAAATCAAAAGCGGCTATCGTTCACAATAGTATTGCCCGGTCATCAGCGGCAGAATATCTGGCATTTGTTGCTGCTGGAGGGCAAAGCGGAGTTGAAGCGATTTACGCTGCTGAAAATGTCTGGCTTACCCAGAAAATGATGGCATTGCTCTTCGACGTTGACGTCAGAACAATCAATCATCACCTGGAGACGGCCTTTACTGATAGTGAGTTACAGGAAGATTCAGTAATCCAAAATTTTCAGGCTACTGACCCAGATGGTAAAAGCTATGACACCAAGCACTACAATCTCTCCGCAGTTATTGCAGTAAGCTACAAGGTAAACTCTGAGCGGGCTGTACAATTCAGAAAGTGGGTGACCGCCATTGCGGTGTCCTTTGCTATCAAAGGATATACAATGGACGATGAGCGCTTGAAAAACGATGGCTCGGTGCTGTCTAAGCAGTTTTTCGAAGAGCAATTGCAGCGGGTCCGGGAGATCAGATTATCCGAGCGCAAGTTCTACCAGAAAATCACCGACATTTATGCCACGTCGATGGATTATGACGTCACGGCCCAGTCTACTAAGCGCTTTTTTGCCACCGTACAGAACAAACTCCATTGGGCCATTTACGGCCAGACAGCAGCTGATACCATCTATCACCGTGCAGATGCTGGCAAAGAGAATATGGGCCTGGTCACTTGGAAAGATGCACCGACTGGGAAGATTCAGGAATTTGATACTGTAGTTGCCAAAAATTACCTCACTGAACACGAAATGGTGCAATTACGTCGTCTGGTCTCGGCATATCTTGACATGGCGGAGGATATGGCGTTACGCCAGATACCTATGACGATGCAAGATTGGGAAGCCCGCCTGAATCGTTTCATTGAAACAACTGATCGGGAGGTTTTACAAGACGCTGGAAGAGTGACGGCAGAGATCGCCCGCGCACATGCAGAAACTGAATTCGAAAAATACCGCACCATTCAGGACCGGTCATTTGAATCCGATTTTGATAAAATGCTGAAGCTTAGCAGTTAATAATACCAAAAATTTCTTGCACTTGAGACTTAATTACGTTATTGCGCTTCAAAGCTTCTAAAAGCCAAAATAAGCCGATTATCCAAAAACGCGACACGTAGCCTTCACCGCCTCACGATCTGGCAACCTAAGCGATTCTGGGAAGGCGTCTTTTCGATGAAGTCAGAAAAAAGCAAAATTATTTGTATTTCTCAAGAGGCAAGAATATATTCCCCGGCAATTTCGAAGCATCCCGATCAAACGTAAACATTGCCGCACAACCAAGGTCGGAATACCTTGATGTCATCAAGCAGTCCGCAAAATCTGCCTTAGCGGATTCGTAATAATAAAGAGCGGCTTCCAGAACTTCCTCCAGCTCAATCTGTAGGTCTCGCGTTTCGAGTAACTTTCTGAATATGCTGATCACATCAGACTTTGAAAGTTTTGCACAAGCTCGCAATACCCACTCCGTCTCAAGTATTGTAAGCAAACTAATAGCAATAACCTTTCCAGCCACCACTGATTCTTCAATAGCCGCTTTTGCCTGTTCTGCTTGAATGAGGTCATCACGAAGAAGAAAGCGTACAAGTACATTAGTATCCAGTCCGTACATCAGCGCCATGCCTTCATTTTTTCAAGCGAGATAGCTTCCCTTGTCTCGTCATGCAACGATCCGTAGAGTTCATTTATATTTCTCTTTTTTACTCGAAAAATTACCGTCTTGTCCGGTAGCATGGTGAACTGAATTTGGTCTTGAGGTTGTAGATTGAGCCCTTCTCGAATATCTTTTGGAATTGTTGTCTGCCCTTTTGATGTCATAGTTGCTGTAGACATTGACTGCTCCTTTTTCCTTACTTTATGTCATATTGTAAGATTTAATTGGCGATGTCAATACCTTTTCAACCGCCCTGCCGCCACTTTTGCCTGCTCTGATCCGTTGGCCACCGACGCGACTGCGACAACTATAGCCATCCTCAACAGGAGCTTTTTGTTTTTTTTTTTAAAAGGTAAAGAGAGAGAAAGGGCAACCAGGTCGGCAGTCAGCATGGTAGACATCACCTGCATTGTTTTGGTATTATGCAATTAACGAAAAGTGGGGGGCGCATGCAAGCCGTGGTAATTAATGTCGGGACCGTAGACGAGTTTTTTAATCGAGTAAGAAAAAGCGTTCAGCAGATTAATCGCGGAGAAGTCCCGGAGCCGTCTTTTACGATCACCTTCGAAGATCCTGATGATATGAAAGATGAGCATTTATTGGAGCAAGCACTAACTGACTTCTCCAGAGAGTGATAGCGTATGAAAAAATCCAAAACAACCAACAACATCCCTAATAAGCTCTGTTTCACATGCCGGCGTACTTGCAAGCAACTTTCGTATGCCGTGATCTCGAAGTGTCCCAGGTACTATCCGTATCGCTCAAAACAGTCCGCAATCAAGATCTGGAAACAACCGGATCTGTTTTCCGCTGCATAGTAGGAACGCAAAGCCGGACGGCGCTACATCAATCGCCATGTCTGATCCAGACTGTTAAAGACGATATCAAATAATCCTTTGTCAGTCTGCAAACCGTAATGGCTCAGTTGCGACGCGCCCTGCATCGACTTCCAGAAGTATGTCTGCTCAATCACTTTCGCCTTCTCGCCATTCAACTCAAACCAAGACACCTTTGGATGCGCCTGATCGGGAGAATAAATGACCGCAACTCTGATTCCTTTTCCTACCATGGTACTCACCGCCCCACCCGCCACCCAATTAACCACGAAGCCGCAGAGTTACCCAGGCGATCAGGTGCTGGTTCCTCTTCTATTCAGCTTTTCTTGGCTCTGCTTCAGCTCCACTTTTTCCATCTTTTTCCTGCCACCAAACTTCATTCAGCTTTCCCGGACCGCCCTGCGCCACCGCTTCCCGCAAGCCTGCGCCGCCGCCACCCGGCCCGCTTCCATCCAGACTTCTTTCCGCTTTTCTTCAGCTCACTTCGACCAGCAGACTTCATTCAGCTTCATTGTCCGGTGACGGGTTCATTGTCGCTTTGACGGGTTCATTTCGTTCACGCCATAGCGATCCGCAGCACATCGATCTTGCTCAGCAGCACCTCTCGCTCCAGCAGCTCGTCCAGGCCGTAAGCCGCCATATGGGCCGGAAATCCCCCCTCTTTTTCTCTCTTTTCTTCGCCTTTTCGTCCGTAGTTTATCTATGTTGCTGTATTTGCTGCTGTTTGTTCTGGTTGTGAAATAAAGCCAAAATAAAGAGGAGCCTTGCCTTACCCCTGCGCTGCCGGACGATCGGGCTTTAAATTGGCTCGTGGGCGGTCGGGGGTTTTGGATGGTGGCGGCTTGGAGTGAGATATTTAATTATTGTTAGCTGTAGCCAAAGTGGGGGTTTTCCGTTCCATTGTCCCGCACCGTACTTTCTCACAGAGCCAAAGAAAAGCCGGAAAGAAGTCAAATTAGCCCGTCCTCGGTTGCACCAACGCCAGTTTTCGGTTTCAGTGCGGATGTTGGGACTACCACAGTGGTCGCCCTGGTTGCCTGCCTCGACCGCGCCGATCACCTGCCATGGTATCCTGCCGCTGCCCGGCCGGAGCTTCTGGCTTTTATTCGGCTTTTATTCGGCTTTTTCTGCCGACATTGGAAACGCCTTATATGCAATCGATCTATGCAGAATACAACAAGTTTTTTCTGCTCGCCAAACAAAATAACGCGTATTTCTGCCGACCTTAATGCCATTTAAGAGAAGCGAAAAGGAGTTGATGTTCACCCACAGGCGTCTGGTATCTCTTTATTCCGGTGGTGCTGGTATAGCGGATAATGTTTGCTAACTGTAGCCAATTACTCGTCGCTGCCATCAGAGAAGCGAAAGAAAAGCGAGATCAAGCCTGATCAGAAAAGAGAAAAGAAGTTGATTTCCCCCACCCCTCAATTGCTTATTTCCTGATGATAAGTCCAGTGCATCTCGGGCCACAACAGGTGCATACAACCTCTGTTGTATCAATTCCCTCGTCCAACACTATGATATCGCTCACAGAACCTCCTTGAGTTAATCAGGTCATTCATTCGAATGCCAATCATACCACGTTCACCAGAAAAGCGAAAAGGAGTTGATGTTCCCCCAACACCTCCACCGCCGGCGCACAGGTATCTCTTAATTCCGGTGCTGAAGGTCGGGCGGGGCTCTGCGGTTTTCATTCAGCTTATTTCTGTTCCTGGTTCAGCTTTCATTCAGCTTATTTTTGTCAGGTGTATCGCAAACGACACACGGGCTTTTGGGTCGTTTAACAATCGCTTATCTGCATTAACTTTGTACACACTTGGGTCATCAATACGCTGTGGATTTCCAAAAACGCCCAGTAGTTCCCATTTGTTGGTACCTATTTTCATATACAAGGGCAATGGGAGTGGACTTTTTAAATATTTCTCGGCCTTTTTGATTACTGTGTCAGAGTTGCCTACGAGAATTTGATATTCTTTTGGAAGCCCCGGGTTTAACTCCCATGTTAATGCCAATGCAGACGGCTCGTTTCCGTTAAACAAAATATATGGGTCGTCATTCGGTTTATCTGATTTTGTGTCTTCGAGCAATCGCTCCCATGTTACTGTCATTTTATCTCCTTAGATGTCGATGCAATATATCTCAACTTTTGCCATGTCCAACAGTCCAAACTCCCCTTGGTGTTATGATTAATTATGCCTTCCATAATTATGATGCGACGTATCGACTTTGCAATTAAAAGCATCGTCCGTCATCGAAAAATACTGGATAGCTGTGATTAAAGCTAATATTGCTGGAATGAACGTCCAACAAAAAAGAAGATTCAAAAAACCAGCGACTGGATGACCAAGATAGAAATGATGGATGCCAAGGCCACCAAGAAGAAGTGCAAGTAAGCCTGCGGTAGATCGCCGGCTGGGCTGATTAACTATGACCCTCTGAGCCTCAATGGGCTTGGCGATTGTGTCAAAGACCAGGCCACACTTGCACGAGCCCTCCCCCGTTAGCTTATACCCGGCCAGGGTTTTGACAACGTTCGACTTCTTGATTTTTGCGTCTTTACCGCATTGGGGACAATCCACGCAGATGAAGTCGCCGTCTTCAAAATCCCATATCATTGCAGGTTGTTCTTTGGGAGTCATTGGCACTCCGCATCTGGGACAACTCGGGGCGCGGTCTGAAATCTCTTGAGCGCATTCTGGACAAGGAATTAATGGCATGCAGTTTCTCCTTTGTAGCAATTCGCTATTCTGTAGCGGATTTTTTTCTATGATCTTCGGTCCGTATCCATTGCATATTCGACGGCTTATCTGCCCCTCCGCTCTTCAGCGGTTTGATATGGTCAATATCGTAAGCGTGTCCGTCGTTCGGTTTTGGGTGCGTTCGCTTGAAATCGTTGATGGCCTTGTAATCACGGTAGATTTTATGACTTTTTTGGACTCGTCTTACCCCATTTTCGTCAACGTATGTTTCAGATCTCTTTCGCGCTTCGCAGATCGAGGTTGTCAAGCTTAGAGCCATACATACGATAAGTATGAGTTTGTGCACGATATTGTACTCTCCTTGAGTTAGTCGGACGCCCTCCCCGATTGCCGCCAGTTTTCGCTTTCAGTGTCCATGTTGGGTTTGCTCAGTTTAAAATGCTCTCTGGTGAAGTATCTCCCCAGTCTCATAGACATAGTAAATTATCTTTCTAAGCTTGAAGGGGATTGCTTCTACTGTCGTGTATCTGTCGGTAGGGTAGTCAATTGTTGGTGATGCTATCTCATCAGAGCCTTTTACAAGTCTGGCATCAGTCACTTGACCAATAAATAGGACGCTTAATTTATTGTCTTTTAAAGTTCGAGCCTTTTCAAGGGGTACGGGTAGCAGGTCCTGGTAGTTATAATATTCGTTACTACGTTGATCTTTACTGTACAGGTCGCTCGGCAAGGTTCCTTTTAAGATCGCCAATGCGACATTATTTCCCCGTATACGCTTGACTGTAAAAGTAGCACCATACGCATTACTGCCAACATATGTGTCTTCTGTCTGACTTATGGCTGATTTGTTACAAGTAAACCAGTCTTTATCATTACCGTACGCGGCCGCGCTCCTGCATGACCAGTCATATTTACCGCCAATTGTATAAGCTTGAGCATCAGCGTTATAGCTGAATATCATGTTTTTTTTGAAGGCATATAAGTCTGAAGTATTGATCGGAGCGAGTAGAGCGTCCTTGCTTGCTGTCCTTTTGACAAATTCAGAGGTTGTTTCAAATTCCCCTTTTATCACACTCGCGACCTTTTCCTTGAACATTCTATACAACTGCTTTTTATCTACCCCCTCATAATTTGCTGGTAATTTGTCTATTTTATCAGCGAAAACTTCTGGTTTCCATGGCAGTGAATCTTTTTTGTCCTCTGCAAAAACGCCTTGGGCGGTAAATATGAAAAATAATAATAGAGCAACAGATTTCATTTCAATCTCCTTGTTTTATACTTCTTTTGCACGAGTCCTTATCGCCTAATTCACAAGCCTTTTTGAAGTCAGAAGTCGCATTTTCAAGCTTGCCTGTCTTTAAGTATGTTTCGCCTCGGCCAGCATAGGCATAGGCATAAGTTGAATCAGTTACTATTGATTTATTAAATTGCTCGATGGCTTTGTCATATTCAGATTTACCATAATACGCTAACCCTCTATTCTTGTAGGCATTAGGTTTGCTGGCATCTAACGCAAGGGCCCTATTGCAATCTTCCAGCGCTTTCTCATAATCCCCTTTTCTGATAAGAGCATAGGATCTGGCATTATAAAGCTTAGCATCATTATGTAAGGCCAAGGCTTGATTGATTATTTCTATTGCGACGTCAATTTCACCTAATTCAATAAAAGCTTGCGATTTAAGTACATATACACTCAAATTTTTATGTCCAAGAGAAATTGATTTATTAAAATCTGAGATAGCTTCGTTATACTTGCCGAGTTCGAGATATACGTCGCCTCTCGCATAGTAAGTGCCAGAACTTGAAGGAAATAGCGATATAAGGTCGTTTACGATATCTAATGCCTTTGGGTAATTCATTTCCTTCATGGCATTGTCGTAATCTGCTCTGGTTTTTTTAGTATTTTCGTTTTTTATTTCAAGATCATTTCGATTCGTTAGATAATAACCCCTTGAAGTCATGCATGAGTTCATTAATGTTACACTTTGCATACCCTCTTGGAATCCTGCGCTAACTGGAGAAATGCCATTCCCGTATGGAACAAAACTATTTTTTTGTGAATCGTACTTACACTCTCTCATATCCTTATTCAGGAGAGCTTTGTCGTTTGTGGGATGCACCCAAACATTTCGGCTTGCACACCCAGATGAATACAGCAATACAGCAATAATAATAATCGCCCGAGTGCTATTCATGTTTTCTCCTGGTTAACTTTTATTTTTGACTCCTACTGGACACCCGGAGTGTCACAGTATCTCCGATCCTGACTAAGTCACCTTACTGTAGCACCCTCTAATAATCAACTCCTAATCCTCTTATTTTGGTTTGGTCATGGGCGCATATGTGCCACCGGGCGACTAAGCTGAACGCCTATTAAATAGGCCTGCTGATCCAAGCTGAAAAAAGCAAAAGCCCCAGTCTGGCGGAGGTAAAACATTACCAACTGCGCCGGTGGGGCCATTGTTTGCTACGGTTCTTTGCTTTTATTCAGCTTGATCAGAAAAGCGAAAAAGAAGTTAATCTTCCCCCACCACCGCAGGCGCACAGGTATCTCTTAATTCCGGTGCTGAAGGTCGGGCGGGGCTCTGCGTTTTTCATTCAACTCGTTTTCGCTTTTGATCAAAGATACTGGCAAAACTTTTAATTAGCAACCGCCATATCAAAGGCTCCCCGCCGCCCCTTCCCCCGCAATCAATTATTTTTTTATTCGCACGTCAAGTTTTTCACCTCTCGCACCTTCTATACACAGCAGCACCAATCCGTCCAAAAATCGAGCCAAAAATGAGCCCAAAAATAGAATATAAGTCCGCCATGGACGATTTCAGCGACAAAGCGATAGATAAGATGATCGAAAAATTAATGTCGATGAAGTTGTCAATTATCTTATCCCTTGCTTTGATTTTGGTCGTGCCAATGCTTGCCAATGCCGTCATTCTTAATTACAGAACCATTGTCAGTTCAAAACTGGTTTCGGTCCGTCCGGATTATTCAAAGCTGAATCTTCTATCGAATACAGTATTCTGGAATGTAAAATACAAATTCAGCAGTGCCTTGCAGGCAGACTATCTGGCATTGAAAAAGCAAGAACCCGGAACCAAGTTCGCGGTAGAGCTTACGGTGGATTTGTATTATCCGGAAAGCAATAATTACTTTACAGCTTATCAAACTGATTTTACCGAAGAAAAAGGGTTTTCGGGCCTGTTGAATCTGATAAAACCGGGAGCTGATTGCAGCGGACGGTATCGCATTCACGCCATCCTTTCCAAATTCCTGCCTGACGGTTCTTGGAATGGCATCATAAGTAGCCAGACCCTAACTGAAATCAATTCCGGAGAGGTGGTTACTGGCGCCGGTACCGTTCACGAGTACCTGATCAAGAATCAACTTAACCGATAAAAATATATTTGTTGTTGTAACGCCAAAAAAGTCAATAATGTTGCACATGCCTCTGTGCGGTAAAAAATAAGCGTTATACCGCCAAAAAACAGCACAAATTCGTCCTCCGCTAATGCAAGTTTTCCGTTAGCTTACCCGATAATAAGCTGTAAAGGGAAACGGCAAAAATTAGTAGGAGGAAAACGAATGATTAAGAAGATAAGTATGTTGGCGGTAATTATGATGGTTATGGCCGGTGCAGCTTCAGCGGCCTCCTTTGAGGATGGCGTTTTCAACACTGCCAAAAAGGCTGATGTCACCCAAGTAACCGTAGCGCCAGCTCCGGTACCACAGGAAGACCCGCTTAAGACCACTATTCTGGTTGACGGAAATACCGTCGCGGATCAATACACCGGAGCCCTTCAAACCTCACAAGCCAAGGTCAATGTTATCGTCGCGAAGAGCAATTTAAGCGTTTCTGCCGGTACTCAGGTTGACTTGGCTGTTGTCGGTAGCCAGACCGTTGGAAACAGAATTACTTCAGCTTCGGTCGCGTTCACTTTCTAGAACGCTCACTCTTTCTGCCAATATTAACCCCCAATGATCTTGGGGGTTTTTTATTTGTAGTTCATGGATTCATGTCCCGTATTTTGTTTTATGATAGATTGAAAATCATTATTATTAAATATAAACTATCAATATGTTTTCAAGCTCAAAAATAATAATGAGTTCAGCCTCGGTTATTCTTGCCGGTTGGTTATTTATCTCCGGCTGTGGCAGCCTCACTTCCAGCTCCTCCGGAGCCACTACTTCGACCGGATCAACAACCACTACAATTTTCAATCGCGTCACTGCCCTGAGTTCTGCCGAAACTTGGATGTACCAAATTAACGGGTTGGATTACATCGGAGCACTTTCCGCTCTGGCGGCAACGGAATATCCGCTGCTGGTAATTGATCCGGTTTATACGGTGCAGGGATCAGAGTCGTTTAACATTGTCAGTGCTATCAATGTTTTAAAAACCACTCCAACGGGTAAACGCCGATTAATTTTGGCTTACATCGATATCGGAGAAGCGGAAGATTTTCGTACCTATTGGCAGCCTGACTGGGTTTCTCCTGAAAGCGGCAAGGCCGGAAGTCCGGATTTTATGGTGGCGGTAGATCCCGATGGCTGGTCCGGCAATTATCCGGTGGCGTTTTGGGACGACCGCTGGCGGGCAATTTGGCTGGGAAATTCCGGCCTGATTCATCAATTGGCGGCGGAAGGGTTTGACGGAGTCTATTTGGACTGGGTGGAAGCGTATGATGATAATCACGTCATTGCAAAAGCAGTTTCGCAAGGTTATAACGCCACTTGGTGTGCCGATCAGATGCTTGGTTTTATTAGTGACATTAAAGCCGAAGGAAGAAAAGTGACTAATGATTTTGTGGTCGTCGCCCAAAATTCTCCCTATTTGATTGATCGGAACCCCAATATGTATACTGGCAGCGTTGATGCCTATGCCGGAGAAGATACATGGTTCAGTGGGCAGGCCGATGCCGGTTGGAATAGTCCATTGGCCGGTGATATTCCAAACACTTGGACCGGAGATTACACAACCGCAGCGTTATTAAATCAATATGAGGTTATCAAATCGCACGGTCTGCCGGTTTTTACGATTGATTACTGTTTGCTGGCAACGAATGAAGCTTTTGTTTATAACGCGGCAAGGGCTCACGGGTTGCGGCCGCTGGTGACTAGGGTTTCTTTGGATCACTTGCCTTAAAAAATATCTTTTCCTGCCCTTGCATCAGCTATTTAAAATGTTAGACTCTCCAAGTATCAATTAAGGAGGAAGAAATGAAAAAAATTCTTGTTTATACCGCGTTATTGTCACTATTGATGGCAGGGTCCGCCTTTGCCGCCGTTATTGCGACGGTAAATGTATCAGCGCTGTCAACCACTTTTACCACTGATGCAAGGGTTAAAAATGTAACTACGATTCGCAATGCCGGAGTAGAAATCTCAGTCCCCGCAACGCAGGATGGAAAAGCGGTCATTATCGGAAAAGGAGTCACGGATGGCGTTACCGGTAAGGTGACAATCTTTATCACTTCTTGGCCAGGAACGGTTGCCCCATTCAAAGCCGGAATAACCAAGGCCAGCTGCAAGTTGAGATTTTACTGGAGAGGGACAGCATCTTGGAACTATATTATGACTAGCCCGCTCTATCCGATTACGAATTTTAATATTATGATCAATGAAAACAGTAAGTGGGAGCCGATGGGTTGTAATAAAGAAAGATAGGTTTGGTCACTGATGCAACCACAAGGCACTTGGAAAATCTGAGTGCCTTGTTTTTTGGAAATTATGGATAAACAAACAGGAATCAATATAGCTCTTTGCGGTGAAGCCGGTCAGGGAATTCAGACCGTTGAAAGTCTTTTTACCAAGCTCTGTAAGCTCGCCAATTTTAATGTCTTTGCGACCAAAGAATATATGTCCCGCGTTCGCGGCGGACAAAATTCCACCAGTTTCCGGATTTCCTCCAGTCCCGTTCGCGCTTATGCAAAACGCATCGATTTACTTATTCCTCTCTCTTTGGGAAGTTTGGCGCATTTGAAAGATCGAATTAATCCCAAAACTCTCGTGATTGGCGAGAAAGAAAATGTCGAATTAGATCAAATCGGAGATCAGAAAAATTATTTTGAGGCTCCGTTTACTAAAATTGCGCTCGAGGCCGGAAATAAACTCTTTTCCAATACCGTTGCTCTGGGAGTTTTGGCCGGACTTCTTGATATTCCGGAAAAGCTGTTAATAGATTTGCTGGTTAAACAATTCGGCAAAAAAGGCGATGAAATTATTAAAGGTAACAAGTCCGCGGCGCAAAAAGGTTATGCTTTGGGACAAAGTTGGGTTACTTCCGGAAAGTTTAAGGCTGAAATCGTTCCATCTTCGAATATTAATAATCAGATAATCGTAAGTGGAGTTGAAGCTTTGGCTCTTGGAGCCATTGCCGGCGGGTGCAATTTCTTATCCGCTTATCCTATGACTCCTTCAACCGGAATTTTAACTTTCTTATCTCAGCAGGCGGAAAATCTGGGATTGGTCGTTGAGCAGGCCGAAGACGAAATCGCCGCGATCAATATGGCGCTGGGTGCCGGTTACGCCGGAGCACGGGCAATGGTTTCTACTGCCGGCGGTGGTTTTGCGCTTATGAACGAGGCGGTTGGTCTTTGCGGGATGATTGAGCAGCCGTTGGTTGTGATTGTCGGGCAGCGTCCGGCTCCGGCAACCGGACTCCCGACCCGAACAGAGCAGGGCGATCTCAATCTGGTGGTTTATTCCGGTCACGGAGAATTTCCAAAATTGGTTTTGGCCCCCGGAACGTTAGAGGAATGTTTTGAATTATCCCAAGCCGCCTTTAATCTGGCGGACAACTATCAAATTCCGGTGTTTATTT
>Ga0118677_10007275_pt1 | contig 18345 bp, 12 predicted proteins | sample AliMusrvi5mmetaG_FD_86154 | JGI IMG/M metagenome (GOLD analysis project Ga0118677, IMG submission 86154) | reverse complement strand
TCCCAGAACGGGATCTACGGCAACGATGCGCCGTACTCGGTCACTGTGAACGGGCAAACCACGAACTACCCCAGCATCGGCAACGATGTGTGGGGCCGTGTGGTCGGCGACCTTCTTGCGGGGCTGAGCTTCGGCTACGTCGGAAGCAATGCGACCTTCACCTACAACGGCAACGCCACGACGATCGGTGCGCTCGCCAGCTCCCAATGGTGGGCGGCCGGCATGTCCAACAACTCGACCTACATGCCGGACGGGACGCTCGTCACTTGGAGCAATACCCCCGCCGGTCAAGGCATTTACTTTTCCGACGTCCAGAGCAATCCGCTTTATTACAACGGCTATGCGGCAAGCCTGGCCATGCCGGCGAGCGCCCCCCTCACCACCGGCTACGGATTCCCGCTCCAGGATCGCCTCGGCAACAACCTTCTGGTCTTCAATACCCTCGCCACCCCCGACACCAACCTCCTCGTGAGCATCAACCCGGATGCCGCCAACGGCACGCCGATCGCAACCGGCATCTGGACCGGAAATGCGACGGACGGGAAGTGGGCCACCGCCGGCAACTGGGCCGGCAATACCGTGCCCGCAGGGAATGCGACCGTCCAGTTCGTTGGCAATTACACGCAGACAGTCACGGTGGACACCGGCGGCAACCGCAGCGCGGCCGGGATCTTTTTCAACTACGCGGCCGGGAGCTTCACCGTCGCCAACAACACGATCTCCCTCTCCGGGGACATCGTGAATTCATCGAGCAAAACCCAGACGATCACCAGCGCGCTCACCCTCGGCTCGAACAGCACGGTCACCGCAGCTTTCGGCGACCTCGTCCTCGGCGGGGCCATCGCGCTGAGCAACACCGGCACGGCCAACACGCTCACGTTCTCGGGCACCCAAAACGCCACGGTCAGCGGGCCGGTTTCCGACGGCACGGCTCCGGGTGGGGCACTGGTGAAGACCGGCACCGGGATTCTGACCCTCAGCGGCAACAACACGTTTTCTGGCGGGCTCACGCACCAGGCCGGAACGCTTGTCCTCGGCAGCGATTCCGCTGCGGGAAACGGGACGCTCACGCTCGGCAACGGCACCCTTCAGGCCGCCGGCGGAACCCGGGCACTTGCGAACACGCTTGTCCTCGCGGGTGACGGGCAATTCAGCGGCTCGAACAACTTTCTCTTCAACGGGGGGGCGACGCTGGCGGCGAACCGCACGCTAACGAACTCGGCGGGGGTGGAATTCGCGGGCGTGATCGGCGGCAACTACTCGCTCACCAAATCCGGCAGCGGCTCGATGACATTCAGCGGCTCGGGAGCCAACACCTACACCGGACTCACCACCGTGAACGAGGGCACGCTCGTCCTCAACAAATCGGCGGGGCCCGCCATCAACAGCGGCCTCGTGATCGGTGACGGCACCGGCGCTGCGGGCAGCGCGGTCGTCCGCCTTGGCGCGAACGGCCAACTTCCGTCGGCGACGGGCCTCACGGTCGCCACCGATGGACGGTTCGATCTCCAGTCGTTCAATGCCTCCGTGGGCAATGCGACATTCACCGGCGGCAGCGTCACCGGCAACGGCACCCTTGAGATCGCTACCGGCAGCACCATGCAGTTCCTGGGGACCGGCAATTCGAGCGCTTCGATCTCCTCGGGCGTCGCCCTCGGCACCGGTGCCGTCACATTCATCACGCAGAGCAATGCCGCCCCCGTGCAAATGAGCATCACCGGACCGCTCTCGGGGAACGGCTCGTTCACCAAGGGTGGAGCGGGCGTCCTCGCGATCACGGGCAACAACACATTCTCCGGAAGCGTGACCGTCGCAGGGGGCACGCTCGCGACCTCCAGCATGGCAGCCAAGGTTTCTGTCTCCAACGGCGCGCTGAGCCCCGGCGGCCCGGGCACGATCTCCTCGATCACGCTCGGCGGGCTTTTGTCCACGGCAAATACAGGCGTATTAGCGATGGATCTTGGTGCTGGCAACGCCTCGGACCTCATCACGGTGAACGCCTCGAACGGGATCAATCTCGCCGACTCCACCGTCTTCCTGTTCAGCGGGGCCGGCGGCGGTTCGGGCAACTTCACCCTTGTCAGCGGTTCCTGGCAGGTGAGTCCCTCTCCCTCGACCTTCACCTTTGCCTCGATTGACATCTCCGGACTCACGGGGACATTCGGCTTTGCGAACGGCAACCTGACATTCTCGGGGGTGGCCGGAGTCACCAACACATGGAATGGCGGAGGCGGCGATGGCAGTTGGGCGACTGTCGGTAACTGGCAGGGAGGAGGAGCCGTGCCGCTCGCCGGCGCCGATCTCGTCTTTACGGGATCCAGCCAGACGGCGGTCGCCACGGCGGGCAACCGGACCACCGGCGCCATCACCTTCGACTCCTCGGCGGCCGCATTCACGATTGGCGGGGACACGATCACGCTCGGTGGCAACATCGCCAACAACTCAAACAACACCCAGACGATCAACGCCGCGATCGCCCTCAACGCCAACCGCGTCATCGCCGCGAACACGGGCAACCTTTCGTTCACGGGCGACATCGCGCTGAGCAGCACCGCCGCGCTCCCCGGCACCCTCACGTTCACGGGCAACCAGTCCACCTCGGTCTCGGGCGCGATCTCCGACGGGCCCGCCACGGGCGGAAGCCTTGTAAAGACGGGCGCTGGCACGCTCACGCTGACAGGGACCAACACCTTCACCGGGCCGCTCACCATCGCCGGGGGCACGGTCGAGGCAAATACCAGCGCCGCGCTCGGCAACGCCGTCACGGTCGTCACCAACAGCCTCATCTTCGACGGCGGCACGCTCCGCGCGATCGGGAGCATCGACTCTCCGCTCAACCGCACGATCCAACTTCTCGGCGACGGCACGATTGACACCAACGGCAACGCCGTTTCGATCACCGGCGTCATCGCCGGATCCGGAAATCTCATCAAATCCGGCAGCGGCTCCCTCACCCTCATCGCGCCGGGTGCCAACTCCAACACCTACTCCGGGGAAACCCTCGTCCAGGCGGGCAGCCTCGTGATAAACTACCCGGGAGCCCTCGGCTCGACGGCCGGTGGCACGACGGTTCAGAGCGGAGCCTCGCTCACCATAAACACCACGCTCAGCGTGAGCGGCGAGGCACTCACGATCAGCGGCACGGGTGACGGCGGCACCGGCGCGCTCCACCTGGCCAGCGGCCTCGGGACCTGGAATGGCACGATCGCCCTCGGCGGCAACGCCTCGGTTCGAGCGGATGCGAACACCACGCTCGGGCTCAGCGGATCCTCGATCGCCCTCGGCAACAGCACCCTGACCCTGAGCACAGGAAACGCCGCCACCATTAACGTGGGCAGCACCCTCACGGGCGCGGGCGGGCTCGTCAAATCCGGATCCGGAACCGTCAACATCACCGCCTCAAATTCCGGGTTCACCGGTCCCGCCACCGTGCAGAACGGGGTTCTGAGCGTGTCTGCGGGCACGGCGCTCGGAAACGGAACCGCCGCCCTCACGGTCAACTCCGGAGCCACTCTCCAGCTCACGAGCCAAAGCTCCCTGTCCGTCGCTTTTTCCTCGATCAGCCTCAACGGCACGGGTGCCGGTGGCGTCGGGGCGATCAATAACAACACGGGCAACGCCACGACGGTGGCCGGCCCGATTACCCTGGCGGGCGACACGCTTGTCCAATCCTCCTCTGGCGCTCTCACCCTTTCGGGAACGATCGCCACCGCCGGGTATGGACTCACGGTTTTGAACAATGCGGCCGCGATGACTTTCAGCGGGAACATTTCCGGCAGCGGCTCCCTCACCATGAACACCACGGGATCGGGCGATCTAGTGCTCTCGGGCAACAACGCCTACTCGGGTGCCACCACCATCAACACCGGGGCCTCGCTCACCGTGGCCAGCGCGAACGCCCTCGGCTCAACTTCCACGGGCACCACGGTCGCCAACGGCGCAACGCTCAAGATCCAGGGCGGCGTCACCGTGGCCGCGGAACCCCTCACATTAAACGGTGCCGGTGTCGCTGCCGGAGGAGCCCTCCAGAACGTCTCGGGCAACAACACCTTCAGCGGCCCCATCACTGTCGCCACAGCGCCGACGATCCAGTCCAACAGCGGCACACTCACTCTCAACGGCAGCCTTTCGGGCAGCAGCCCGATCGTCATCCAGGGCCCAGGGACTGTTTACGTCTCCGGCGACACGTCGGGATACACCGGCGGGCTGATCAACATCAACAGCGGCACATTCGCTTCGGGGAACATGACCGGAGCTCAGGTTAACCTCGGCCCGCCAGCCGGCCCCGGAACCGGCACCCCCACATACAGCCCGGACAATGTCGACCATATCCAGACGGTCCAACTTAAAAACCTGATCGCCAGCGGCAACGTGACATTGCTGATGGACTTGGGCGCAAGCGGTGTTTCCGACCAGATCGTGACGACGGACGCCCCCTCGCTGGGCGCGGGCATCGCTTTCTTTTTCAACAACAACGGCTTCTCCGTCTCGGGAAATTACACGCTGCTCACCGCCTTAAGCGGAGGGATTGGGGGCAACGCCACGACCGACCAGATGACATTCCAATCCAATATATCCGGACTTTCCGGAACGTTCTCATACCCCAATGGACAGAATCTCCAGTTTCAGGCGTCCTCCACATCTGCGGTGTGGAACAATGGAGCGGGCAACGGACAGTGGGGAACCGGTGCCAACTGGGAGCTCGGAGTCACCCCGGCTGGCGGATCGGCGGTGTCGTTCACCTCGGCCAACGCGACGACCGTTGATACGCAAACCAACCGTCTCGCGGGCGGCATCACGTTCGAGTCCGGCTCCGCAGCCCTCACGATCGCCAACAACACGGTTAGCGTTTACGGCCAGATCCTCAACAACTCGACGGCCACCCAGACGATCGCCAGCACCGTGTCCCTCGCGGGCGATGTGAACGTCAACGCCGCCGCCGGCAACCTCACCCTCACAGGCCCGGTGAACTTCGGCTCCGGCAACCCAACTCTCACCTTCACGGGAGGCAACAACACCACGGTCGGCGGAGTCATCTCCAACGGCAATGCCACGGCGGGAAACCTCGTCAAAACCGGTGCCGGCACGCTGACGCTCACGGCGAACAACACATTCACAGGGAACACCTCGATCTCGGGCGGAGCTTTTGTTCTCAACGGCTCAACCGCCGCCGGCAACGCGATCACGATCGGCGCCGCTGGTACCCTCGCCGGATCGGGCACGGCCGCCGGTCAGGTCACCGTGGCCGGCACGCTCTCGCCCGGCAACAGCCCCGGCACGCTCAGCACCGGCTCCGAGGTCTGGATGAATGGCGGCAATCTTAACTGGCAGGTCTTCGATGCCGCTGAAGCAGCCGGCACCGGCTACGACACGGTCGTGATCACCGGCGGGCTCAATCTGGCGAACCTCACCTCCGACGGCTTTTCCGTCAACCTCTGGAGCCTCTCGGCGGTCGGCCCGGACAGCAGCGGCAACGCGCGCCACTTCGTTGATGCGAACAACTACTCCTGGACGCTCGTCTCAACCACCGCCGGTATCACCGGGTTCTCGGCGGGAGATTTTACCATCAACACTCTGAGAAACAACGGAACGGACGGATTCAGCAATCCCTTCACAGGAAAGTTCAGCGTGGACGTGAGCGGCAACTCCCTCCAACTGATTTACACGGCCGTGCCCGAACCCGCCACCTGGGCGCTCATCGGCCTCGCCGCTCTCGGCCTCGCAGCAACCCGCCGCAGACGGAACGGATGAACGCCGGCGCCGGAATCGGGCGAACTGACAGTCATTCTTTCCCGGCAGCACCGATGTCGTTCCGACGCTGCAGGCCGTCGAAGGAAATGAGGTCGGCGGCCGCGTAGGCCTTTGCACGGGCTTCGGGCAGGGTGTTTCCCAGCGCGGTGACTCCCAGAACCCGGCCGCCGTTTGTCCGGACGATTCCATCAACGGCTTTTGTGCCCGCATGAAAAACCACGACATCGGGAATCGCTCCGGCCGCCGCGATTCCGGAAATGAGTTTTCCTTTTTCATAGGAGCCGGGGTAACCGCCGGAAGCCAGAATCACGCAGGCGGCGCTGGAGTCCCGCCACTCCGGATTCTGCCGCGGGAGCGTGCCCTCGATCGTGGCGTTCAAAAGATCGAGCAGATCCGATTGCAGCCGTCGGACGAGCACCTGCGTCTCGGGGTCGCCCCACCGGCAGTTGAATTCCAGAGCTTTCGGGCCGCCCGCCGTGAGCATCAGCCCCGGGAAAAGCATCCCGCGATATTCGAGGCCGTCTTTTTTCAAGCCGGCGACAAAGCGGTCAAGAATTTCGGTTTTCACCCGTGAGCGGAGGGCGTCATCAAGCGAGCCGCACGGGCTGATGGTTCCCATGCCGCCGGTGTTCGGGCCCTGGTCGCCATCATGCGCCCGCTTGTGATCCCGGCAGTCGGGAAAAAGCAGGAACGACGAGCCGTCCACGAGGGCGTGGATCGAGCATTCGGCCCCCTCGAGAAATTCCTCGATCACGATCTTGCTGCCGGCGTCGCCGAACACTCGGTCGTCCATGCACTGCCGGACCGCCTGCTCCGCCTCGGCCGGGTTCTGCGCGATGATGACCCCTTTGCCGAGCGCGAGCCCGTCGGCCTTGATGACCAGCGGGTATTTTGCGCAGTGGCACCAGGCGCGGGCAGTGGCGCTGTCGGTGAACTCCCGGTAATCCGCCGTGGGAATTCCATGGCGGCTCATGAAATCCTTCGCGAAGGCCTTCGAGGATTCCAGCCGCGCGGCCGAAGCGCGAGGGCCAAAAATTTTCAAGCCGTCCGCCTCGAACGCGTCCGCAATCCCGAGGGCGAGCGAGTCGTCCGGCCCGACCACCGTGAGACCGATACCCCGGGATTTTGCGAAGTCCACAAGCCCGGGGATATCGTCCGCGGCGAGCGGGACATTTTCCCCCAGCTCCGCGGTGCCCGCATTTCCGGGTGCGCAAAAAATTTTGGAAACCCGGGGCGACTGGGCCAATTTCCACGCGAGCGCGTGCTCGCGGCCGCCGGAGCCGATGATGAGGAGGTTCATGATCCGAAAACGATGTTCATGCTGCCCCGGAAGACGGTCGGCTGGTTGCCGTGGCGTCGATGTTGTTCGCATCCGCCCGCCCGCACGTTGGTCGCTGCCGTTCCGCTCATGATGGAAATGCTTCTAGACGAATTCCCGCGCCGTGGCAATTGCGCCGCGCCGGGATTCGCACACTGCGGGTGGCAGCCAGCTCAACCGTGCGCGGGGCGTCTTTTTTCCAGGACGAGGCGGGTGCCTTTGGGCTGGGGAAGGTAGGTGACGGAGTCGAACGCCTGCTTGATGATGTGGACGCCGAGGCCGCCGGGGCGGATGTCCTCGAGCTTGCGGCTCCGGATTTTTTTCGGGTCGCAGGAGCGGCCGTAATCGCGGAGGACGAACCTCACCAGCGCGCGCAGGGAGGTCATTTCCAGGCGGACCGGTTTGCGCTCGTGGGCGTAGGCGTGGCGGATCACGTTCGTGCAGGCCTCGTCGAGGGCCAGGACCATCAGCTCGGTCGCGCAGTCGTCGAAACCGTTTTCGGCGAGGAACGCCCGCACTTCCTTGCGGACATCGGCCAGGTGGCAGGTGTCGCTCGAGAAACGGACTGTCGTCTTCATTCGAATCCCCCCACGAGAATGGTCAGGTCATCGAGCTGGTGCCCGGACCCGCGGTGAAGGAGCTCGGCTTTCACAAGCCGGTTGAGGAGCGCGTTCGTGTCCCTGGCCGGGCCGGAGGCATGGTCGAGCAGGCATTCGTCGAACTGCGAATCCCCGCCTTCTTTTCGCGATTCGCTCAGGCCGTCGGTGTAAACAACGATCCGGTCGCCCGGTTCGAGGACCAAGCTCCCGTGGTGGTAGGCGACTTTCGGCAGGATCCCCAACGGCAGCGCCGGGGGAGTCTCGATCTTCGACGCCGCGCCGCCGGCTTTGACCAGCAGCGGCAGGCAATGCCCCGCGCTCGCGATCTCCACGCGCCGTGTCGCGGGCGTCATCCGGCCGATGATCGTCGTGACGAACATCCCGCGGATGATGTTGGCATACAGGGTTTCGTTGAGGCGCGAGAGCGCGGTCGAGGGCCCGGTCGTCGCGGCCAGCACGAACTGCATCGCGCTCAGCGTCTGGGCCATGAGCAGCGCCGCGGAAATCCCCTTCCCCGACACGTCGCCGATCGCGAAGCAGACCTCGCCGGGGCCGCTCGTGAACACGCCGTAAAAATCGCCTCCGACATTCGCGGCGGGCGAGTTGTGGGCGGAAAATGTCGCGCCGGAGACGTCTTTGGGGATTGCCCGCGAGAGCAGCCCGCTCTGGATTTCCGCCGCGATCGCCAGGTCGCGCTCGACGCGTTCCTGGGCTCGGATCTTCTCGAGCGTCCGGAGCTTTTCGATCGCGGTCGCGGTCAGGTTGGCATACGCGCAGAACCCCTCGAAATCCTCGGCCTCGAAGGAGGGTTTTTCGCGCGGGTTCAGGACCTGCAGGACGCCGAGGAGCTTGGACTCGCTTTTCAGCGGGGCGCAGATGATCGAGCGCGTGACAAACCCGGTGATCTTGTCCGCCTCTTTGAAGAACCTCTCGTCCTGGTAGGCATCCGGGATCAGCAGCGCCTCGTCGTGCTCGAAGACCCAGCCCGCGATCCCTTTCCCGCGCGGCACCGAAAGCTTCGGCTCGACGTAGCCGGTCTCCCCCCTCGTCGCGATCGAAAGCTCGAGGTTGCCGGTCTCCGGATCCACCAGGAACAACGAGGCCGCCTCCGCTTGGATCACCCGCCGCGCCACGTCGAGAATCGCCCGCAACAAGGCCCCGTAGTCGGTGATCGAATTGATCAGCCCGCTGACCTCGACCAGCCCCTTGTAGATCTGCAGCGACTTGCGCAGGGATTCGTCTGACATGCCCCGAACCTGCCACAACCGGCCGTGCTCCGCCAGCCCCGATATCAGCCTCCGATCCTGACGGCGCGGGTCTTGTCGAGCTTGAGGACCCCGGTTTCTCCCGGCGGGAGGACCGCCTTGGCGTCGGAAACTTTTTCGCCGCGCCACTGGACGCTCCCGCCCTCGATGAGGCGGCGGGCATCGGAACGCGAGCGAGAAATCTGGAAGCACTGCGCGTAGGCTTCGACGGCCAAGCTCACGAAGTCGCGCGCGGCTCCGGGCGCAAAACCCGGAAGCTCGGCGGAGTCGAGGTCGCGCGCGCTGAAGCGCTTGTTGAATTCGTCGAGCGCATGGGCGGCGGCGGCCTCGTCGTGGAACCGGGCGGTGATCCGCCGCGCGAGGGATTTCTTGGCCTCCATCGGGTGCGTGCCCGCGGGGATCGGCTCGCGGAGGAGGATGTCGTAATAGCGCTCCATGAGCTCGTCGCTGACGCTCATGATTTTTCCGAACATGTCGCCCGCCGGCTCGTTGAGGGCGATATAATTTCCGAGGCTCTTGCTCATCTTCTGGTGCCCGTCAAGGCCTTCGAGGATCGGCATCGTCATGGCGACCTGCTGGGGCTGGCCCTCCTCCCGCTGGAGGTCGCGGCCGACCATGATGTTGAAAAGCTGGTCGGTTCCGCCGAGCTCGACATCGGCCTTGACCATCACGGAATCCCATCCCTGCATGATCGGATACTGGATTTCGTGGGCGTGGATCGGCTGGCCTTTGTCGAGGCGCTCGCGGAAATCCTCGCGGACGAGCATCTGCTGGAGAGTGACCCGGCTGTTGAGCTTGATCACCTCCTCGAAGCTCATCGCCTCGAACCACTCGCCGTTGAAAACGATCCGGGCGCGCTCGCGCTTCAGGATTTTGAACGCCTGTTCCTGGTAGCTCTTCGCGTTCGCGAGAACCTGGTCGTGGCTGAGATGCGGGCGCGTGGCCGACCGCCCGCTCGGGTCCCCGATCATGGCGGTAAAATCCCCGATGATGAGGATCGCATCGTGTCCCGCATCCTGGAAATCCCTGAGCTTCGAGAGCACGACGCTGTGTCCAAGATGGATGTCGGGGGCGGTCGGGTCCACGCCCAGCTTGACTTTCAGCGGGCGCCCCAGAGCCAGCTTGGCCTCCAGCTCGGCTTCGCTGTGGATTTTTGCACAACCCCTGATGAGAGTGGAAAGCGTTGCCATCGGAAAAGTCAACGGGGTTTGTTCAGCAGTTCCCGCACGTCATCGATCGTCATCTTCTTGGTGATTTTGTCCGAGATCCGGCTCACGGCCCCCTCGGTGGCGGGAGCCGGGACATAAGCGGATACGGGCACGACCGGAGAGCCGAGGCTGGCGTTTTTCGTGGCGGCGTAGTAGCCGGAGACATCGGTGGTCTTGTTGAGCCCCGCATTCTTCACGTCGTATTTCGGCAGCGCCCCTTCTTGCTTCGTCGCAAAGACCTTTCCGCCAAACCACGGGTTTTTCAATCCGAGGAAGGAACGTGTGGAGAATTCGTTGACGGGAGCGCTCTTGACACCGAAAAACCCCTGTCCGGCCGCCGAGGAGTTATTTATCGGAACCGAACTTGTCCCCGAGAAGGTTTTTTTTTGCAGAGGGTTTGCCATCTCTCTGTTCGGCTTCATGATCCGATCCACGAGCTTGACCTCCTGCGTCTGGGAAAACCCGGACGCGAGCGAGGCGAACAATGCGGACGCAATGAGGATGGTTTTCATCCGAACCGAGTATTCTACCCGGCACCGGGTCGCGATGCGAGACTTTTAGTAATTTGTGTCGTGAGGATTTCAAAGCAGGACAAAAGCGTGGGGTCAAAGCAGGACAGGAGCTGGAGCCGGTGAGTGGAGGAGAAGAAGGGGCATAGAAAGCTTATTGGGAGGGGCGGCGAGAACGGAGTGATCGCCGTTGGGGTGGAGGCAGCGGACGACAATTGAACCTGGCGGTTTGTCGATGCGGAGGCGTGAGCCACCGAAGGCGATGCGGCCGTCGGGATCGACGCGGGCTTTGGAGCGCTGGCTCCAGACATAGGGCCACCAAGGGCAGGCAGGAGGGGGACGGAGAACCGAGCGTTTCTCGCGGAGAGCGAGTTTCCATGCGGCGTGTGGGGTGGAGGCGATCTCGCGATGTTTTTCATGCTTGTTGCGGTGCTCGCGCAGTTCATGGATCAAGGCGTTGGCGGGGGCGAGGGTGGTGATCGCTTCGGCTGCGAAGAGCGAGGGCAGACGCTTCTGCGAATAGTCGTGGAGGCGTTCGATTTTGCCCTTGGCCTGCGGCGCGTCGGCTTGCGGGGTTGCTTGTGCCTGGTGTCCGGGGCGAGCCCCCGCGCCAGCGCCCAGCGTCGCACGCTGGCACGGTCGAGCCCGAACTGGTGGCGGCGGTGAACCTCCGAAGCGGCGAAGGCGTAGGAAGCCGGAGGGCGTGCGCGCAGGAGTTTGTGCAGCAGTTCGCAGACTTCGGAAGGCCAGGCCGGATGATGGTTGCCCCCGGAATGACCCGGAGACCAAGTGCGCTGGCACCGCTGGGCTCAAGCGCGCAGATAGTCGGCATAGAGGACGTAGAAGCGACTGCGGCTCAGGCCGAGTTCGCCGATGGCGTCCGTCGTGGAAAGGTGTCCCTTCCGGAACCCGGCCATAACGTCGCGAATGAAGGGCGGCGCATGCCGTCCGCTCAACTGCTGGTAATTTTTTTCAAGCCCGGAGCATACACGCCCCGCTCGGCGCGAGCGCACATTGTCCTGGTTTGACCGCACGCTGTCCTGCTTTGATCGCACCACCACACCCGAAAAAAATTGATTCCCAGCGGATTTTCGAGCGAACTCGTGCCCATGACCGATTCCGGGGACCACGAAGAAGCGGATTTTATCCCGGAGGATTTCCCGACCGCGCCGGGTCCGGCGCTCGTCCTGCTTCTGGGGGCGGCGGTTGTGGGAATTCTCACCGGGCTCGTCGGCATCGCGTTTCTGGTCCTGCTGCGGAGGGGGGATGCGCTCCGCGAGATCCTGACCGCCTCGCTCCACGCCTGGCCGCCGTTTTTCGGGTGGCTGGTCCTATCCGCGCTCGTCTCCGGAGCAGTGGCTGCCGCCGCATGGATGGTCGAACGGTTTGCCCCCACGGCCAAAGGCAGCGGCGTCCCCTATGTCGAAAAAATCCTCCGGGGCAACGGGCAGCCGCGCCATGCGTGGGTCCTCCCGGTCAAATTCCTTGGCGGCTGGCTGGCGTTGTCGTCCGGGCTTGTCCTCGGGCGCGAGGGCCCGTTGGTCCAGATCGGCGCGGTCATCGGAGAAAAAGTCGGGCGCCATTTCCCCGGATTGCGCGGGGCATGGAAATCCCTCATGGCCGCGGGCGCGGGAGCCGGGCTCGCCACCGCATTCAACGCCCCGGTGGGCGGGACGATATTTGTTTTGGAGGAAGTCTTCCGCAAGATCACGCCGCAGACATTCATCCTCACCGCCACAGCGGCTTCGGTCTCCGTCTTTCTCCAGCGCGCGGTCTTTCACATGCCGCAGGACTACGCGGTGCCGGTCATTCCCGAAGCCCCGGCCCAGGCGGTCTGGTTGTTTTTTCTCTTCGGGACGGCCATCGGAATCCTCGGCGTGCTCTACAACCGGCTGCTCCTCGGACTGCTGGCATTCGGCGAGAGGCTCAACAAAATTCCGGTTCCCCTGCGCGCCGCGGCCATCGGTTTCCTGATGGGCTCGGTCGCGTGGTTTGCGCCGAGGTGGGTTGGCGGCGGAGACGACATCACGCAGTCGATCTTGGCCAGCCGATCGGAAGTCTGGCTCCTCCTCGGCATCGCCAGCCTCCGGTTTTTCATCGGGCCGCTCTCGTATTCGGCCGGCACGCCGGGCGGGCTCTTCGCACCGATCATCGCGCTGGGAGCCATCGTCGGCGCGGCTGCGGGCGCACTGAACCACGCCCTGCTGCCCGAGCTTGTCCCCTCGCCGCTGGCCTTCGCGGTTGCAGGGATGGCCGCGTTCTTTACCGCCTCCATCCGGGCCCCGCTCACCGGCATCGTCATCTGCCTCGAAATGACCGGCTGCTACTCGCTGTTCTTTCCCATGCTCGCCACCTGCCTCGGCGCCTACATCATCCCCACCCTGCTCAAAGACGCGCCGATCTACGACGCGCTGGCTGACCGGGACGGACGAAACAAATAAGGGGTCAAAAACCGTGCGGCTTGGCCGGCACGATTGTCCAATCCCGTGTTGTCAATCCCGCCTCAGCGAAATACAGGTTTCATTCGTCATGCCGAACATTTCATCGCCCGCAACCGGCTCTGCCGGACTCGAAGGATTTTACGCGAACGAAGGACTCCTCACGCCGGAGGACAGGGAGCTCGCCGGAAGCCTGATCGCCGAAAACCAGCGCCACCTCTTCTCGGGCTGGGACAAACCGGGCATCAACGACGACAAGAAGCGGGAATTTCTGAGCGTCTTGCTGTCCGCGCACCAGTCGTATCCGGGCGGACTGCCGGGCTACATTAAAAACGCCCGCGTGCTCCTGGCCGAGGCGGCGGCCGCAAGAAATCCTTACGATGGATGCACGCCGGAGCAGCCGGACATCGTGGACCTCTCGGGATTCGGCGATGAGTATTTCCAGGCCGAGGCCGCCGGGCGGGCCGCGTTTGCGCAGACGGCTGTCGTTCTCGTTGCTGGCGGGCTCGGGGAGCGGCTCGGCTACAACGGCATCAAGCTCGATATCCCGGTCGAAGTCACCGAGGACACCACCTATCTAGCCCACTTCGCGGGATTCATCCGGGCGGCTTCCAAAAAGCTCGGAACCCGGATCCCGATGGTGATCATGACGAGCAAGGACACGAACGAGGGGACGCTCGCCACGCTCGCCGCGAACGAAAATTTCGGTCTCGAAGACGGGCAGATCACGGTCCTCCGCCAGGAGCTTGTCCCGGCGCTCGCGGACATCGATGGACATCTCGCTCTCGAAAAAACCTACGGGCTCCTCATGAAACCGCACGGGCACGGCGACATCCACATGCTCCTCCACACGAGCGGCACGGCGAAGAAGCTCGCGAAGGACGGCGTCCGTTACCTGCTTTTCATCCAGGACACCAACGGCCAGGCTTTCAACGCGGCGCTGGCGGCGATCGGCGTCTCGGAGCAGCGGGGTTACGATTTCAATTCCATCGCCGTCAACCGCGTGCCCGGCGAGGCGGTGGGCGGAATCACCACGCTCGTCAAACCCGGCTCGCCCGGTCTCACCATCAACGTGGAATACAACCAGCTCGACCCGCTGCTGCGGGCGACCGTGAGCCCCGAGGGCGATGTTCCGAACGAGCTGGGTTTCTCGCGTTTCCCCGGAAACATCAACCTGCTGGTCATCCGCCTCGATCCGTATCTGCGCGTGCTGGAATCCTCGCGCGGGATCATCGCCGAGTTCGTGAACCCGAAGTTCGACGATGCCTCCCGCACCCGCTTCAAAAAACCCGCCCGCCTCGAAACGATGATGCAGGATCTGCCCAAGCTGTTCACGTCGGCAGAAAAAGTCGGCGTAACGATCTTCGACCGCGCCTGGTGTTTCAGCGCGTGCAAAAACAACCTCGCCGAGGCCGCGCAGAAGGCTGCGCAGAACGGCCCGCCGGAGAGCGCATCCAGCGCCGAGAACGATTTCTATCTCGCGGGCCGCATGAAGCTCAGGTCGGCGGGAATGTCGGTGGCCGAAGCGCCGGCGGCCAGCATCCGCGGGATCCCGTTCACTCCCGGGCCGCGCGTGATTCTCAGGCCCTCGTTCGCGCTGACGCTCGCCGAAGTTAAAGACCGCGTGAAAGGAGGCTCGATCTCTGGAGCCGCCACGCTGGTCCTCGACGGCGATATCCGGCTGGAAAATGTCACCGTCCCTGATGGTGCCGCGCTCGTCGTCTCCGCCATCCCCGGCGCGTCCGTGACCGTGAAAAACCTGAATGTTTACCCTGGGCCAACGTATTTCCTCGAAGTGCTCGGCGACGCGGAGCTCGCGTCCGGCGAAACCCCCGAATACCTGCGGATCCGCGGATACCGGATCGTGGACCAGGGGGTTCGCCAATTTTCCATCGCGGAGGAAGGCCGCTGGGAAATCGACGGCTCGGGCTTACGGAAGATCGGGTAGCGCTGGCTCTCTAGAGCCGGCGGGTGAATGTCGGGGAACTGTTTGAGATTGGTGCCCGTTCTGCAACGCCAAGCTCACCCACGGCTCTCTGGAAGCGAAGGGTTGCCTCCTTTAGGTATTCTCTAGTCGCCTTTTTGCTTGAAACGGGTGAATCGACGGACGGCTCGGCGAGCCATCCCTACCGATGAGGGGTAGGGCGGTTTCGCCGAAACCGCCGTGATATTTTACCCATCACGCCGTGCGTTTGGTAAAACCGACAACCAATCTGCGATTCGCGAGCCTCAAAGCGGCGGGATCCCGGCGAGGGCTTGATTCAAACGCTCCGTCGTGCCGTGCTGGCCGCACCAGTTCTCGATGTAGGCCATGTCGAGCGTCTCCGGTCCCTGGACAGCGAGGACATCGCGGGCGTCATCCAGGTCTTTGTTTCGGCCCCAGCGCAGTTTTTGGACGACGACATCCTCGGGGGTCGGGAGCCAGGTGGTGCGCTGGAGTTGTTCGGAGAATAGCCTTCGTCTGCGCCCGAACTGGGCTTGGACAAACGGATCTTCGAACAGCTCGAAGAGTTCGACCTTGAATGGGGGCTCTGACAAAGACGTCCCCACCTGCCTCTTCCCCCAGGTGAGCGTGTCGAATTGGATCTGTTCATCGAACGCGATCAAGTCCGACAACCGCGAAACCACTCTCTCGATCGGGGTGCCTCCCACGAGGCTCAACACGACATCGACATCCTTGGTGGATCTGGGGATGCCATACAGGCTGTAGGCGAAGGCGCCGGTGACCATGTGATCCACTCCTTCCTGCTCACAGGCATCGATGACCGCGGCGGCGATTTGCTCGATGGTCATGGCGTTACCCCGGTCTCTGCGACACAAAGCGCCCTTCGTCATGCACTTTTTGAAGGCGATTCAGGCGTTGGCGGACCACCTTCCAACCCTCGCCCGGATCGCTGAGCCCCAACTGCCACATCGCCCCCTCGTGCATCCGCGCAAACACGCTGTTGGTCAGCTCGAAAACATCCGCGAGCCGCTGCTGGACCGTCAATTGCCGGGCACGAAGAATTTTCTCCCGGTAAATATCCGCCTGCAGCGCTTCCAGCGCACCCGGGGTATTGTGCGGGTTGGGATTGTTCATGGATGAAAGGGTAGCGATGGGATGGCTGCCCGGCAAGACGATGCTGGGAAGACGGTGATTTGCCTGATTCCCGGACGAGAATCATTAAAATCCCCGGAAAAGGGATTGACTCGGGGAGGGATACGGTTAATTTCCTCGGCTCCACTGATCTCTTTTTATGAAACGCACCTACCAGCCTTCCAAACGCACGCGCAAGCAGCAGTTTGGTTTCCGCGCGCGCATGGCGACCAAGGCCGGACGCGCCACCTTGAACCGCCGCCGCCAGCGGGGACGCAAGCGCCTCCTCCCGAAGGGTGTCGAAGTCCATTTTGCCCGCCACACCGAAGCCTGAGCGGTTCCGGTTTCCGAAGTCCGCCCACCTGCGGGACGGCCGGGATTTTACCCGGGTGCGAGAGAGTGGAAAAGCGGTGCAGGGACGGCTGTTGAGGCTGGCCTTTTTCTGTCCCTTGGCCGAAGGCCTTGCCAAGGTCGGAATTATCACGTCGAAGCGCGTGGGGGGAGCGGTCGTGCGGAACAAAGTGCGCCGACGCCTGCGGGAGCTGATCCGTGTTTCGAGACAGGATTTTCCGGCAGGAGCCCTTGTTGTTGCCATCGCCAAACCGGCCAGCGCGTCGGCCTCGTTTGAAGAATTGAGAGGGGAATGGTTGCTTCTTGCCCGCCGACTTTCTATTTTGCCGCCTCCTGCATGACTTCGCTGCTTGTCTTCATTATCCGGATTTACCAGTTCGCGCTCTCGCCCGCCCTGCGGGCGTTGTGCGGCCCGGGCTGCGGGTGCCGGTACGAGCCGAGCTGCTCGGAATTTTTTATCCAGGCCCTGCGCGGGCATGGATTTTTCAAAGGGCTCTGGCTGGGAATCAGCCGGATCGCCCGCTGTCACCCGTGGGGCGGATGCGGGTATGACCCCGTGCCCTCCGCTTTCAAATCTCCGAACTGATGGACCGTAAAGCCTGGATCGCAATCACTCTCTCCGTTGTCGGGCTTGCCGCCTGGCAGTGGTATGTCGGCAAATACATCACGCCCGCCCAGCAGGCTGCGGCCGCCACGGCTGCTGCTGCAGCGGCATCCGCTTCTCCCGCTGCCACGGCACCTGCGGCATCCGCTCCGGCAGCCACCTCGACGCCCGGTGCCACCACAGCGGCATCGACGCCGCCGCAGCAGGTGATGACCGCGAGGGCCGAAAGCCTGACCGCCGGGGGAGCCGATTTTGTTTTCAACAACGACGCGGGCGGCATCGAGCAAGTGGTCCTTCTCTCGTTTCAGGGGGAAAACCAGGAGAGCGTCTCCCTCAACCGCGACCGCGGGATGCCGATCGGTGCGATCGGCTTCAATCCGGGCGAGGTCGCCGGCGGATTCGAGATGAGCGCCGACCGCACGAAGGGCGAGGTCACATTCACGAAATCCGCCCCGGACGGCCTCGAGATCACCAAGCGGTTCGTCCTCCCGCCGACCTCGGACAAAGCCCGCCTATACACGGTGAACCTCGATGTCAGCTTCCGGAATCCCGGAAAATCCGCTCTTCAGGTTCCGGCGTTTTTTGTCGGCACCGGCGGGGCGGCTCCGATCCATCTCAGCGACCAGTCGAGATACACGTGTTTCGACTGGTCGAGCGCAGGGAAAATGACGTCGATCGATGTCAACTGGTTTTCACCCGGCTCTATTCCGATCATTGGAATCCAAACCCACCCCGAGCATCCGATCTATCTGGAAAGCAAACCGGAAGTCCAGTGGGCGGCGGTGGCCAGCCAGTATTTTTGCACGATCGTGACATCCGAGGAACCGGCCGCCTCGGTCTGGGCCAAGCGCTTCGACACCAAAAAGCAGAACAACGCGCCGGTCTTCGGGATCCAGGGAGCGGTCGGGTTGGCCGGGTTTTCGGTGGCGCCCGGCGAGACGGTGACGAAAAAATTCGCCATCTACGCGGGCCCGAAGGAACTTTCCCGGCTCCGCAAGCTCGGGGGCAACCAGGATGCCGTCCTGAATTTCGGCATGTTCGGGATCATCAGCGAAACTCTGCTCTGGGCGATGAACGCCCTCCACGGCTGGCTCGGCAGCTACGCCGCCGCGATCATCGTCCTCACGCTGATCATCAAATCCGGGCTCTGGCCGATCCAGAACAAGGCGACCAACGAGATGCGGAAGATGTCCTCGCTCGCGCCGAAGATGACCGAGCTCAAGGAG
>Ga0118677_10007274_pt1 | contig 18345 bp, 9 predicted proteins | sample AliMusrvi5mmetaG_FD_86154 | JGI IMG/M metagenome (GOLD analysis project Ga0118677, IMG submission 86154) | reverse complement strand
AAGATTAAAAATACAAATCAAAGGTTGCCATGAAAAAATTCTTTAAAATTTTAGGACTCGTTTTAATCGCCATTCTCTTCATCGGGACGTTGGTGTTTTTATACAAGAAATCGCAGAAAGTGCCTGATAAGTTTGAAATAAAGAGCGGATCCATCAACAGCATCATCAAGAAAACTGTTGCAACGGGAACCGTTCAGCCAAGGAAAGAGATCGAGATCAAGCCACAGGTATCGGGTATCATCGAAAAGGTGTATCTTGAAGCAGGCCAGATGGTTCACAAGGATGACGTAATGGCTCAGATCAACATCATTCCGGATATGGTTACCCTCAACAACGCAGAATCACGCGTTAAAAGAGCCCAACTGAATTACGAGGATGCCAAAATAGACTACGAACGTCAGACGACCCTGTTTGAGAAAAAAGTTACCTCCAAAGAAGAGTATCAAAAGGCCAGACTTACTTTCAACTCCTCTCGCGAGGAGGTAGAATCGGCAGAGAACAACCTGGAACTGATCCGTAAAGGGGTGACTAAAAATTCGGCAAAAACAACCAACACGCTGATTCGTTCTACCATCAACGGAATGGTACTGGATGTTCCGGTTAAGGAAGGATTCTCTGTCATACAGGCGAATACCTTCAACGCAGGAACTACCATTGCCATCGTAGCCGACATGAATGACATGATCTTCCTCGGGAAAGTGGACGAGACGGAAGTTGGCAAAATCAAGGAAGGGATGAACATTGAGCTAACCATTGGCGCCATTGACAACCAAAAATTCAATGCCGTTCTGAAATACATTGCTCCAAAGGGTAAAGTAGAGAACGGAGCCATTCAGTTCGAAATCAAGGCCGATGTTTTGTTGAAAAAGGACCAGTTTATCCGTTCCGGATACAGTGCCAATGCCAATATCGTGCTGGATAGGCGCGACAGTGTCCTGACCATTCCGGAAGGTTTGCTCAAATTTGCGCACGATTCGGCTTATGTTGAGATTGAAAAATCGATGGATAAATATGAGAAGCGGTTTGTAAAGACAGGATTGTCAGACGGGATCAACATTGAAATCGTTTCCGGGCTCAAGAAGGAAGATAAGATCAAAGGAAACCAGATCGATCCTACCAAGAAACCTGAAGAAAAGAAATAGTCCTTTCTGTCGGGATTCAGGCGTTCAGTTTTGCGACGGGGCCTTTGAACAACCTGTATGAACGGACGCCGAAAAAAAAATATTTATTCGAACGAAAAGAGGTAACTTAGTATAAAAATTTGCATACCATGATACGAACAATTTTCACCCTGGCTTACCTGTTGCTGCTGGCCCTTTTTGCCACGCTCCACGCACAGGAGTTGTGGACGCTTGACAAGTGCATTACCTATGCACACGATAACAACATTCAGATCAAGCAGAGCCAGTTGAATACCCAATATCAGATGAACAATCTGAAGGAGAAAAAGGGATCGAGGCTGCCAAATCTGAGCGGTCAGGTTTCTCAGAACCTGAATTACGGAAGGTCACTGACCTACCTGAATACCTACGAGAACGTTAACTCTTCTCAGACAGATTTTGGATTGGGCACCCAGGTTACTATTTTTCAGGGGATGCAGGTCAACAATTCGATCAAGAAGGGAGAACTGGATCTGAAGGCAAGTTTTGAAGACCTTGCCAAGGCGAAAGATGATCTCTCCCTCAACATCGCCTCCACCTTCCTCGAAATACTCTTTGCCAAAGAGTTGGTTAAAGTTTCTGAAGACCAACTGGATATTACCCATCAGCAACTGAAACAATCTCAGGAGAAGGTCAATGCGGGAAGTCTGGCGAGCGGTGCCTTGCTTGAAATTGAGGCGCAGGCAGCCAGGGAAGAGTTGAATCTGGTGGATGCAAAGAGTCAGTTGCAACTGTCCAAATTGAAATTGGCGCAGATGCTGGAGCTGGTATACACCGATAAGTTCGATGTAGAAATACCTGCCCTGCCTGAAGTGAATGCACAGGCCTCCGTCATATCCGCACAGGATGTTTACCTGACAGCCTTGAAACAACGCCCTGAAATCAGGGGTGCCGAATTCCGTTTCCAGAGTACACAATTTCAATTAAAGATGGCCCAGGGAGTATTCTTTCCTACTTTATCTTTCTTTGCGAATTATTACAATCTCTACAACAACAAATATACCGATCTCAAGGGCGCCAACATCAGCTTCAGTGACCAGCTTAGCAACAACCAGCGCAAAGGATTGGGCTTCCAGATGAATATCCCCATCTTTAACCGATTCATGACCAAACTGCAGGTCGATAATGCCAAGATTCAGATGTTGAATACCCAACTTGATCTGGAAGGAGCCAAAAAATTGCTGAGACAGGAGATCGAAACGGCGCAGACTACTGCCATTACCTCCTTTAACAAATTTAAATCTACGGAGAAGGCGGTAACTTCCATGCGGGAAGCATTTCGTTATTCAGAGGAAAAATTCAATGTCGGGATGGTGAATGCAGTAGAATATAACACGGCCAAAACCAATCTGGTAAAGGCCTCATCGGATCTGCTCAGTGCAAAATACGAGTTTATCTTCAGATCCAAAATTCTGGATTTTTACCGCGGAATTCCGATTACCCTGTAGTCAACGACCACACATCATAATGAAAGTTTCAGCTGGGGATCCGCCAGTCTGAAACTTTTTCTGTGATGTTCAGTGATTCCCAAAAGGGAGATGGCCTCCTGGTGCTTCTCTGTTGGGTATCCCTTGTTCCTGTTCCATCCGTACTCTGGAAAATCGGAGTGAATTTTCATCATGTAATCATCCCGGTAGGTTTTCGCGAGGATGGAGGCTGCCGCGATCGACATATAACGGCCGTCACCCTTCACTAAACAGGTGTGCGGAATCTGTTCGTACGGTTTGAACCTGTTTCCATCCACCAGAATGTGCTGGGGAAGCAGGGTCAACTGCCCCAATGCCTTGTGCATGGCAAGAATGGAGGCATTCAGGATGTTGATTTGGTCAATCTCTGTTTGGTCACAGATGCCTACCGCCCAGGAAAGGGCCTCCTTTAGGATCAGCTCCCTCAGCGAGTACCGCTGTTTTTCTGTCAGTTGTTTCGAATCATTCAAAATACCGGAAGTGAAATTTTCGGGAAGAATCACAGCTGCTGCAAAAACTGGACCGGCAAGACATCCCCTGCCTGCCTCGTCACAGCCGGCCTCTATCCGTCCAGGTTTATCACAACGCAACAACATAATTTTCGATTTTCAATTCTCGATTTTGGAATTCTTCCCCTCTCTCCCACTCTTTGTTTACTGCAACAAGGTGAACCTGAAACTCACGCCAATGTTTGAATTGGTGGTTCTGTAAGCATTGGAGATGTAAGGGTTGTTCACGATCCGATCGTAAAAAAAGCGGACGATGAAAATTTCGCTCAGGTTATAGTCTGCAGAGAATTTGATGGAAAGGGCATCCTGTCCGGCTGTCAGCTGGTCGTTGGCTTCCACCAGTTTGCGCAGCACGGTTTTATTTTTGCCATAGGTAACATCGGCCCTGATGTTGAGGTCGTTGTTCAATGTTTTAGAACTGGTCTTGGTTTTCAGGAAGAGTTTCATATTCTCGAAACGATAACCCAAACCGATACTTGCCTCGTTGTTGTACATTTCTGTCGACTGATTATTGGTCAGACTAAGGGTGATATTGCGGGACTTCCGGTATTCAAAGCGGGAAGTGAAGTTGTTTAACCAGGTAATGTCGATGTCGAACAAGGGGTTAAAAGTTTCCGTGATGTTAACAGCGGTGATGTCCTGGAAAGGCATAAAGTTGTTTTGGGCATCCCTGACATAGCCAAATCCATCGCCGGCTGTTTCGTAATTAAGGTTCGACTGGTAGGATCCGACATTGTAGGTGGATCTGTAATCGTGCATGATGTTCATGGATTTCATCACGTCCTTGAGGATGTCAATTTTGTTGACAGCGCCGGAATATTGAATCCTCCAGTTGGGAAGCATAAATTTTGCCGACGGGAAAGGAGTGAGTTCCACTTTCTTGGCACTTTGGCCGGTGTATGCCGCAAAAAATGCAGGAATCAGTACTTCCTGGGAGGTTGGACCATAGCCGTTCGGGAAGCCGGTAGTAGGATCGATGATGCCAGGTTGATAGTTAAACCCTCCATTTGGAATTCTGGATTGATCCAATCGCTGTGCAATGATACTCCTGTTGGTCTGGAAGTTGGTCCATCCCTTCGAATCCTGTACGAAGGCCTTACCCAGTTTTTCGAAGGAGGTTCCTATCGAGATGACCGACATGCTGAAGTTTCCGTTGAAAGAGTTGTTGTAGGTATCCCATCCGTTGGTGGCATTGTAGATCAGGAATTCAGAGGCATTTTTTGCAAAGATCCTGTTGGCAGTTAAATCGATTTTCAGGTCGGGAATCGGAACAATTTTTGCACGGATGTTCAGCCTGGTATTGTGGCTCATCGTGTAAGGCTTGCTCATGATGGTGTCCTTTGTGATCCAGTTTTTATTTGCCGCCTGAAGGCCGAAATTGTCATCCTGATGCCCAAGCACAAATGGCAGACCGGGTGCCAGCGAGGAGCCGGTTCCGCTGGAGTAGCTGTTGAGGCCGAAAGCAGTACTTCCCGGCAGGTATCCGAAAAGGGAAGTTCCGCCGTTTTCACTGTAGGATATATTGACATTGTAGAGCATCATCAGGAATCGGGCGGTCAATTCGCTCAAATGGAGAGCTACGGGCGTCTTGGTCTCTTTTTTTGCGGTTATTTCTACCGATGCCATGGCACAATCTGCCATCGGCGTAAATATCACCCGGTTGTCGTTTACAATTTTAACCTGGCCGGCGACAGGTTTTCCACTCTTGTCCGTGACTTTGACCATCACGACCGATGAGCCGAGCTTGTGGAAGAAGGAGTAGGGTGCATTCTTCCTGAGTTTCAGATTTTGCTCTGTATATTTTTGAGCACCGGGTAGTTTCTGTCCCGCCAGATTTCTTTGTCTGTTCTCCTGAACCTCCCTTCTTCCCCTGCTGAATTCACCATATTTTTGGTTTACGCCGCGAAGGAAGGGCACCTTGTTGTAGATTCTTAAAAAGTCCAGCTGCCCATTCACCTGGAGCGAACTCATGTTGCTGATTGAATTACCTACCACGTAATTGCCAGTGGTGACTGGTGCCAGGTTCCAGTCGTATCCCGCCTGGTAAACCACAGAGGCAGAAGTCCAGTCAAGCAGGGGCAATTTGTTGATTGGCAGGGTATAGGTAGCGTTCCAGGTATGGTGGTAGTGGGTATTTTTCCCGCCTTCCAGGATCGATTTCCAGATCGTGTCGCGTCTTGCCGCATAATCGGATTGGTTATTCAGCGTAATTTTTGTAGGATCCCCAATACGTGACGCATTGACAGCCGAAAAATCGATCTTCAAACTTCTTGTCAGATCGAATCTCAAATCATAATAGCGGTTCCAGGTGTAATCTTTCTGGTAGGAGATAGGAAGTACAAAATCAGGGTTGGTGATGTTTCGGTACTGAAGTTCACTCTTCAGGTCATTCATGTCGGAACGGAAGGAGATCTGCGCCGGTTTAAGGTTGAAGTTGAAATCCCGGATAATTTCCAATGGTTTGGCTTTCAGAAAGGATATATTTTTAAACGGATCGATGGATTTGGGTTTCCCATTAAAGTGGTAATTAAGCAAGGTTCGTGTATTGTCCGTTCTTTCGATCAGGGTGTTGACATCTCCATGCTGGAACTGGTTGTAGGAGTAGGAAAAGGAGAGGTTGGAAAGGTCGTAGAACCTGGCTTCTGAAGTTTTGTTCGTTTTATCGATCTGGACGTTGGTAAAGTTGATGCTCTTCCGTATGTTGTAATCCTGTGATATTTTTTTGATGGAGTCTCGCTCCGACTTGGTGGCTGCACTGTTCAGCACATCTGCGAGTTTGACATCCTTGTCGACAGGGGAGTATTCTGGAGTAGCAATGGATTTTGAAAAGCTCATGTACATCGGAATTTTTATCCCGGATGCAGGATTAAAGAACTTACCCAGTTCGAGGTTGGTGGAGATGTCATATTCCTTGGTATCGTTGATGGAACGGTTCGACATTTTGGAATCGATGTCTCCAAAACCGGAGGTGGTCATTCTTCCTGCAAAAGAGTAGGTACCCAAATCTGCCAGGTTGCCGGATACCCGTCCGATGGCCGCCCATCCGCCATTTTCCTCAAAGTTGGTCAGTCGTAGCTCGTTCACCCACACTTCGGCCGAGCGGCTTCCTGTGGTGTGCCCTTTCCTGTTACCGATTCCGATCATCATGATGCTGACTTCGGAGAGATCAGGATTCCCCTTTATCTTGATCATGTTCTGGTTGTTGTTCACTCCCTGGTGAACCTGTTCAAAGATGTCTCCCATTCCGAGGGTTGAGCCTTTGGCATGCATCTCTGAATTTCGTTGAACTTTGAGTTGCGGGAGCAGGTCGAGCGGGATGTACACATGGTTTTCTGTGGGCCAGACCATGTATCTGTCACTCTCCTTGGAATTGTCGTAATAACCCGGTGGTGTCAGCTTCAGCGGAATCTCATATTCGTAGTAATTGTATAGAAAATCGGATCCGATCCGGATGAAAAGGGACAATTCATTGTCTCTCAGAGGGGCATTGTCCAATTTTTCGGCATGCACCTCGAGTTTGAGGTTTCGGTAGCGCCTTAGGTCGACAGCCGTCGATTTATAGGCCGCCTTGGCCTCGCCCGGTTCGACGTCCGAAACCTTCATCACCATCGATTGCTCGTTCAGCTGCCGCAATTGTGCATTGGAGGGGTCAATGACCCTGTCGACTCCGGGAGGCAAAACATAGTTGATGGGCTTGCGGTTGCTGTTTTCCTCAATGTTTACTGCAGAAAGGTCGAGTTGGGTAGAGACGGAGGAGGGAGTACCATCGGGATTGAGGCTCTTCTCGTATCTTCTCCAGTTTGTTCTGACAAGATCCAGGGTAGCAAATCGGAGGACAACGGGTTTTTTCCAACCGTTGACAAGCATTCTCATGAAGCGAATCGACCTGAAATCACTGATGGTGCCGATGGTTTTACTTGGTTCGGAAACAGGAACCTTGAATTGATACCAGGTAATGGTAGACTTCTTACCGCTTTTGAGAGTTACGTCCGAGGTCTTGATGTCAGAGATGTAATTCTTGCCCAATACCATATTGGCACGGTCAATTTTAAGGTTGTACTGGAAATAGGCCTCATTTTCACTCAGCGTATTGTCATCGTTGATATCTTCCACATCGGGGATGGAGGTTGCGGCAGTCGGATAACTCTCTGTAGATTGTTCATTGGTAGGAGAGTTTCCTTCGGTATTGCTGAAAAATTTGTAGCGTTCGAGAAGATCTTTTTTCTGAGAATCATAGTCACTTCCCCTGAAGTAATGAAAATCATCACTGGATGGATCCTTTTCAACCTGGGCATAGGCAGTTGCATCTACCAAAGGAAGCAGGGAAGCCAGAAATTTCTGGTAAAATACTTTTTCATCTTTCGAACTGAGACCGTCCAATCCGATGTCCTGGTAAATCCTGGACTGAGCGGAATTGTCGAATGCTTTGACCAGAGATTGTTGTTTGGAAACCCGGCCCCAGGTGGTAATATCCATATTCGTGTAATCGCCATTGGTGGGCAGACCATGCTCAAATGACTTTCTTCCGTCACGGAGGATATCCTCTGAGACGGATCCCAGGTGAAAAACCAGATTGCCACCTGGATTTTCATCACCTGCCTTGTCCTCTGCGAAGGGATCCATCATCCAGAATTCGATGAATTCCACGTTGGTGGCTTCGAAGTCACTGGTATCTATTTTCCGCATGATACCGCCCCACCTGCTTTCGGGCCTGGCCAGTGTTCCATCCTTTGCCACTCCTGAGGAGAAGGCAGAAGGGTTCGAATCATAATTGTACGGACCACGTTCATCCGGGTAGAAGGCCAGATCGAGGGTTGGAATGTTGGTGGGTTCACCTACCAGATTTTGCCGGTTGGGGAATATTTCTGCCTGAAAGACCTCCCTGACGCGCTGATCATCCAGTTTATTTTCCTGTAACAGGTAAGAAGGGGCCGTGCTTCTTTGCATGAAAGGATCAATGATGTACCAGGATAGCAGTGCCCTGTTGTAGCCATAGGCCAGGTCGTTGATCAGGTTTCCTTCCGGGAACTGGTCGTTTCCCTGTGGGGTACTGGCGAGTGACCAGCCCACAAATGATTTCAGGTTGATGGGTGTCACCGTTCCTTCGAAGTCATCCAGGTAGACGGCTCCCTCTTTAGAGATGGCCTTGGAGTGTCCCGGGAAGAGCCGGGCCCATTCCATTTCGATGGCAATTTTAGATTCCTCTTTCGTGTGAATGAAAGGGAGTGCATTGACCATCTTGGTGATAAAAGGAGAAGAGGAACTGTAACTTCCGTTGAATCCGAGCATCGTATTGGCAATTGGATCGTCGCCGTAGTTCACTTTTTGGGTGAGCGGTTTCTCGAGCAGGTACATCACCGTGGAACCAATGTTGAAATTTTTACTGATCTCGTAGTTCAGGTGGGTACCCAGCATCGTCTTGCGCTGCATGCTGATAAGATCCTGGCTCTCTGTAGAGATGGTGATTGGTGTACCTGATGAAAGAAGTCCCTGATTGATCACCTTCACCCTGCCCTGTGTGTAGTCGACTATGTAGTCAACATCCTCCTGAAGTTGCATACCTCCTGCCATCACCTTGACGGATCCTCTGGCGATGTTGATGGCATCCAGGGATATTTCAGAATTGGAAAGCCCTTTGTAGCTTCCCTTCATATGGTATTTATTTTTCTCGGCATCCTGCTCTGCAGCCGTTCTGGTATCGTTGTAGAGGGAAGTGAATACATATTTTTTGACAGCATCGGCATCCCCGTTGAATTTCTTTTCCAGATTTGAACCAAAGGGCTGAACAACGGGAAAAATGATTCGTCCCTTCTGGGCATCCACCGTGACACGGTCGATAAAGTCAAAAATGCCGTCCGGGTAGGGATCCTGCTGACTGTTCAAGTTATCCAGGTTCATCTCACTGAGCAGGTTCTTCTCCTTCAGTGGACCATCAGGCAAGTAACTCAAATCTGTTCCTGAAGCGTTGTTCCTGTATAGAACATCCATTTTAAATTGTTCGCTGGAGAGTCTTTGGGCCTGTATGTTGTAGATGTTTTTCATCATCAGATCCCAGTTTTTGAATTTCGGATTCAGGTTGGTACCCTTTAACATCTTAAGAACAAGCGTACTTGGAGCCTGTATCCCATCAGTTGAAAACTCCCCGACTTGAAAAGTCTTTCCATTTGCGGTGTACTGGTAGGCAACGGCAAGAATCTCATCCGAATTAAGGGCCATGTTCAGCGAGATATAACCCAGCTGGCGATTGATGGTGTATTCGGTCGAATCGAGCCGTCTGGCATTCTCAATTTTTTCATAATCCCGTCCGGCAATGAAATCTCGTCCCGAAAGAGGTTTGAGCGCCTCATTCAATTTTGAGATGTCGCGAAGATTGGAGTAGTTGGTGGTCAACTCCTTGTAAATACCGTTAATGTTGTTGTTGGGCAGTTGATTGAGCGGATAACTGAGCCCCGGAGTATCCCCAAATTCAGGGATCGATTGGTTTTGCTTGTTCTGTCCGTACTCGGCAAGGTCCAGCAGGGCCAGAATGTTTCGGGATTCCTGAAAATGACTGGATTTGTTGGTCACCCAGATCTCAACCTTGTTGATGGTCACGGAAGTTTTGAGAATGGGGATTTCAGACAAGGCCTGATCGTAGGTATTGTAGAAATGATGCCCCAGGAAAAAGTTTCTGTTGGCATCGTAGTTGGTGGCATTGATGTCAAACTTGGTCTGTTCTGCGCCTCCCTGGGTATTGATCACCTTCGTCTCTCCTTTCTGCTGTGAAAAAAGGGTCGAAACGGAAAGTTTTCCAAACTGAAGGTCCATTTTCACTCCGAAAAGATTGGTTCCACCCCGGATGAGAGAACCGGTAAGGGGCATCGACACATTTCCTGCCTCTACATTTTTTACGATGTCATCTTCGTTGCCTGAGTAATTAAGTTTGATTTTATTTTCGAAATCGAAGGTAGCATCGGTATTGTAATTGAACCTCATTTTTAGCCTGTCCCCAATTTCACCGTCCAGGCTTACATTGATTTTCTGACTAAAATCAAAGGTGGTATTTCGCTGCATTTTGGTTGGTATGGCAGGATTCTCGATCTTGTTGCTTTTGAGTCCGAGGGTCATCTCCACATAACCCTGGGGATGGATGTTCACTACGCTGCTACCGAAAACTTTGTTGAATGCCTCCCCGCCAAGTTGAAATTGCGGTATTAACTGTCTGCGCCTGTCGAGGGATTGCTGGGATATTTTTTTCCTCCAGTAACGGTCGATCGATTCTTTCAGGTCTGTTTGCAAGTATTCATGCAGGCTAAGCGCACCAGGCAATTTGTATTCGACCGTTCCGGCTTTCTCCGTTAGCAGGTATTGCCCGGTGAGGGCATCATAAATGATTTCGGTCTTTATGTTGGAGGGTTTTTTCAGATAAAGGGCCGCACTGTCGCGGTCGTTTAGCTGGGAAAAGGAACTTTCCTTTTTTTTGGCGCGGAGATGAACGACTGCTGTATCGGTGCGGGTAGAGTCACCTGCCGGGGAAATAAAAGCATCAAAACTCCTGTGCAGAGCATTTGCAGACCCAAGGGATGCATTGCTGTGCCAAAATAGTGCAAAACTTGCGGAGAGCAGTGCTGCAACAAAAATTTTGAAAAGTACTTTTTTCAATTTGGTCAAAAACTCTTTAGTGCCAATTTGATAAGATTCTCAACGGCTATGGCAGGTTGTTCGGTTAGGACCTGGTCTACCAGTTTTTCTACAGCTTTTTTGTTAAATCCGAGCATTTCAAGGGCAGCAACCGCTTCGGTACGAACCGGACTTTCACCTGAACGGAACAGCAAATCGCTTGCCGGGATTTTTCCTATTTTGTCTTTCAAATCGATGATCACTCTCTGGGCAGTTTTGATGCCTATCCCTTTGATGTTTTTCAGCAATCCAACGTTTTCTGTAAGAATGGCATGCTGAAGTTCATCGGGCTTGTGAGAAGAGAGCATCATAATGGCCGTATTTGCACCTATTCCATTGACAGATATCAGCATCCTGAACAGCTCCCGTTCAGACTGTTCAAAAAAGCCATACAGCACATGCGCATCTTCACGGACTACCTGGTGCAGGAAGAGTTTGGCCTTTTCACTGCCGTGAAGCTGGGAATAAGTGGTGAGGGATATATGAACCAAATAACCAATGTCGCCTGCTTCGATGACAATACCGGCAGGGGTCAGACTGATCACAGATCCTTTGATATGTTCAAACATAAGAGCTGGATTTGTTAGGATTTATTCTCCTCCTGTGCGATCTATTTCGTGGTGTTTCAATGGATTCCTGGAGAGTTCCTTGTAGAGCTTTCTGGATTCAAATACGTCGATGGCCAAATAGATGGCATTTCGGAAGGAGTCTTCTGAAGCCACGCCAGTACCGGCAATGTCGTAGGCAGTTCCATGCCCTGGGGAGGTCCTTACAATTGGCAGCCCGGCCGTAAAATTAACCCCTGATTCAAAGGCAAGTACCTTAAAAGGGATCAATCCCTGGTCGTGGAACATGGCCAGAATGGCATCAAATTTTTTGTAATCACCTGAGCCAAAGAAACCATCTGCAGCAAAGGGGCCAAGAGCAATAATTCCCTCTTCGTTGGCTTGTTTGATAGCAGGATAGATGACATTCTGATCCTCCAGTCCGATGACCCCGTGGTCTCCTGCATGTGGATTCAGACCCATTACTGCAATACGGGGTTTCCGTATCGAAAAATCCTCCAGCATGGTTTTGTGCAGAATCCGGATATTCGCCAGGATTTTCTCTTTGGTCAGTGTCTGTGAAACCTGTGCAACAGGGATGTGACCCGTCACCACCCCAACTTTCAGCTGGTCACTGACCATCAGCATCATGTAATTTTTTGCGGCAAATTCACTGGCAAAATATTCGGTATGTCCGGGAAATTTGAATTGCTCGGATTGGATATTCTCCTTGTTGATCGGTGCGGTGACCACTACGTCAATGTCGCCCGATTTGAGATCCCTGACAGCCGCCTGCAAAGACAGAAGTGCCGCTTCTCCTGCTTCTGCGGTGGATTTCCCCAATTCCACCCGGATCTCCTCATCCACACAATTGATGATGTTGACTCTTTTGGAGTTGGCCTCACGGGCATAGGTAATCTGATTGAAGCTAAACAATTCGACATCAAGGGCTTTTCTGTGATAGGCGGCAACTTTTGGGGATCCGTAGACAATTGGCGTGCAAGACTCTAGCAATCTGCTGTCTGATAGTGTTTTGATAATAACTTCATAGCCGATGCCATTGATGTCCCCGTGGGTTATACCGATTCTCAGTTTATGCTGGTCCATACTGTACTTTTATTGGTTTGAACGGCAATTTCCCGTTCTCTTTATTTGCCAAATTTAAACTTTTATTCATTCATTAGCGGATTAAGCCTTTGAATTTGACCCTGAATCCAATTGTTTGACAAGGGAGTTGAAAAAATCATAAAGCAGCCTCACTCCGGTAGCCGTTCCGCCCACCGTACGGTAGTGATCTGCTGCATGCAAAAAGGCAGGTCCTGCTATATCAAGGTGTATCCAGGGGTAATCGACGAACCGCTGCAGGAATTTACCCGCAGAGATGGCACCGGCCTCCCCTCCACCTATGTTTTTCATGTCTGCAATGGTAGACTTGATCATTTCGTCGTACTCCTCCCACAGAGGCAATTCCACCATTCGTTCATTGACCCTTTCACCGGATGCCTTGAGCAGATCAAATAAATCCCGGCACTGACTTCCCATTGCTGCGATGCCATGGATCCCTAGTGTCATGGCTGCCGAGCCAGTGAGCGTTGCCAGATCAATGACCAGCATTGGATCGTATCTTTTCGCGTAGCTGAGGGCATCTGCCAAAATGAGCCTTCCCTCGGCATCCGTATTCAGCACCTCAACGGTAGCCCCGTTTGAAATGGTGATGACATCACCCGGCGTGATGGCGTTGCCACCGGGACGGTTGTCGGTTGCGGGTACGAGGGCGATGACGTGGAGCGGTAGCTTATTTTTAGCTGCAGCATAGAGTGCTGAAGCAACAGCAGCTCCGCCAGCCATGTCGCATTTCATGTAATCCATCGATTTGGCAGTGGGTTTCAGGCTCAGCCCTCCGGTATCGAAAACAACCCCTTTTCCTACCAGCACGATCGGCTTACTATTCAATGCATGAGTAGGTTTCCATTCCAAAACCGAAAATGTAGGGGGATCCAGACTTCCCTTGTTGACAGCCAGCAGGCCACCCATTCCAAGGGCTTCAATCTGTTCCTTGCCAAGAATTTCACTCTGCATACCGGCCTCGACGCCCATTTGCTGGAAGACAGAAGAGAGTGCTTCTGCATTCAGGCTAACAACGGGTTCATTGACCAAATCCCTGGCCTTGAAAACGGCTTCGGTAACTACAGTAAGCACATCCAGCTGATTTTCCGTGAGCTCATCCGCTAAGATCATGAGTTCCTCCAGGCTGGTTCTGGCCTTTTCGGCCTTGGAATTGTATTTTAAAAATTGATAACTGCCCAATAGGATACCTTCCACAAAGGCAAGTAAATTACCGGTTCCAGGCAGGAGGGAGACCACCTCAGCAGATTTGATTTTCTCTTTCCTGGCCCATTGGGCAACCTCATTTCCCAACCTGCGCCAGGCTTCCAGCTGGTGATTTTCGACCGGAAGGGAAGTTGCCTGGACAATAAGCAACATGCTTGAATAACGATTTATCTCTGTGATTCGTTGCTCACCGTTCATTTTGTCTTCAAGATAGCTGCGCTCCGCTTCCTGCAGTGATAATTGGGAGAGGTCTGCTACTTCCTTTATCAGAAAGATGCGAATATTGGCCTCTGCTCCCGAAATACTTTTCTTTATAATCATGGTTTTAAATCTGACGTTTTTTAGCCTTCCAAAAGGCTTTGGCTCAAAATTACTACCTTTAACCCAATATAAGCAAGGATAGCAAAAAAAGGAAGGACAAAAAATTGACACACGGCAAGTTGGGCAGATTACCCGCTGGCAGGTGTTGTTTTTTCTTATTCCTTTTTGTAATTAGTTGTAAAACAGAATTAAAGGTGTCATCAGAAGGAAAAATAACGAATGGGAATTGGATTTAAAATGTCCATTTCCGATCTAATGAGTTCCTTCAGATGGAGAATTGCATTCTGTTTTATTCACTTTTCACGCTTCAATTTTCATATACTTAACAAAAGTTTTGCCATTTTGTTAAATACAATAGTCACAAAATATGTTAGCTGCGCTTTTTAAACGGGCCTTATGCCTCGATCCGCTCTCAGCTGCCGAAGGAGAATTGCTTCTGAAAGAGGCCTCCACGCCGGATTTGATATGGGTAGCCGATTCCTTGAGGCAACTTCATAAGCCCGGGAAGATCGTTACCTGGATGATCGACAGAAATGTCAACATCACCAACATTTGCATCTCTGGATGTACCTTTTGCAATTTTCACAGGAAAATCAACGGGGAAGGCACCTATACCACCACCCAGGAGGAGTATGTGCAGAAAATTGATCAAATGATCAAGTTGGGTGGAAGTCAGCTGCTGTTGCAGGGCGGCATGCATCCACAATATGGATTGAAATTTTATACAGATCTGTTCAGCGACCTGAAGAAGAAATATCCAGGGGTAAAACTGCATGCGCTTGGTCCGCCGGAGGTAGTCCATATCGCCAGAAAAGAGCGGCTTCCTTTCCGGGAAATACTGCTCAGACTGATGGAAGCTGGACTCGACAGCCTGCCGGGTGCCGGGGCTGAGATTCTTTGCGATCGCGTCAGGAAACAGGTTTCACCCGGAAAGGCATCGGCCCAGGAGTGGCTCGATGTGATGAAGGAGGCACATCAGCTTCACCTGCTCACCTCCGCCACCATGATGTTCGGTCACATCGAAACTCCGCTTGAGCGGATGGAACACCTGGTGAAACTGAGAGAGCTGCAAGAGCAAAAACCTGCCGGGAGTCCAGGTTTCAAGGCATTCATCCCTTGGCCAATCATGTCTGAAGGGACTATGCTTGGGAAGAGTGCCGAATTGAAACCCATTCTGCCAATTGATTACATACGGATGATCGCCATTAGCAGGATCATGCTGAATAATTTTGAGAACATTCAGGCCTCCTGGCTGACCGTCGGCAAAGAGACGGGCCAGCTCGCCCTTCATGCTGGTGCCAACGATCTGGGCTCCATCATGATCGAAGAGAATGTTGTCTCAGCCGCTGGGGCTTCTTTTACCATGAACGCCTCACAAATGCAAAAATGCATCGGGGATGCGGGTTTTACACCCCGACTACGTAACCAGGGATACGACCTGATCGATGTGCCGGAAGGTGTCTGAAAATAGGCTGTCGGGAGTTAGCTTTTGGCCTTTGGCTTTCTTATCGCTCGAAACAGTTGCAACTTATTTTCCAACAGCCAATAGCTAACAGCCAACAGCCTATTAAATAAACATATTTTGTACCTTTGCCCCGAAAATTTGGAAGGAAGATCCGGATGAATTTGATCATTCCGGGAAAATCTGCTCCAACTTAACCCGTAAAAGAAGTTATTGAAATGAGAAAATGGCGTATTGAAGATTCTGCTGAACTTTACAACATCAATGGATGGGGAATCAATTATTTCTCCATCAATGAAAAAGGTCACGTGGTAGTTAAACCACGCAAGGACACTGTTGAGGTCGACCTGATGGAACTCGTTGAAGAGTTGCAGCTGAGAGATGTTTCTACACCGGTTCTGCTTCGTTTTCCCGATATACTCGACAGCAGAATCGAGAAAATGGCAAGCTGTTTTAAAATTGCCGCCGAAGAATACAGTTACAATGCGCAGAATTACATCATCTACCCGATCAAGGTCAACCAGATGAGACCTGTCGTGGAGGAAATAGTTACACACGGAAAAAAATTCAACATCGGTCTGGAGGCAGGTTCCAAACCTGAACTTCATGCGGTGATTGCGATTAATACTGACAACGATTCACTGATCATCTGCAACGGATACAAGGACGAGGATTACATTGAACTTGCCCTGCTGGCGCAGAAAATGGGACGTCAGATCTATCTCGTCATCGAAAAGCTGAGCGAGATGAAGCTAATTGTTAAAATTGCGAAGCAGTTCAAGGTAAAACCCAACCTCGGCATTCGCATCAAACTTTCCAGTACCGGAAGCGGGAAATGGGAAGATTCGGGCGGCGATGGCAGCAAGTTTGGACTGACATCCAGCGAACTGCTCGAAGCGCTGGATTATCTCGATAAAAACAAGATGAAGGATTGTCTTCGTTTGGTCCATTTTCACATTGGAAGCCAAGTAAATAAAATTCGCCGTATCAAGCTGGCCATGCGCGAAGCATCGCAGTTTTACGTCCAGATGCACAAGAATGGCTTTCATATCGACTTCGTGGATATTGGCGGCGGATTGGGAGTCGATTACGACGGAACCCGGTCTTCCAGCGAAAGCAGTGTCAATTACAGCATTCAGGAATATGTCAACGATGTCGTTTCCACGCTCGTGGATGTGAGCGAAAAAAACGGGCTTCCGCATCCCAACATTATCACTGAATCGGGTCGCTCTCTTACGGCGCACCACTCTGTTCTCGTTTTTGAAGTGCTGGAATCTACCTCACTTCCAACCTGGGAAGAGGAGGAAGTGGTGAGTCCGGATGACCACGAATTGTTGAGGGAGCTCTATTCCCTGTGGGATACACTCAACCAGCCCAGGATGCTGGAAACCTGGCACGATGCGCAGCAAATCCGTGAAGAAGCGCTCGACAGATTCAGCCTCGGATTGCTGGATATTGCCACCAGGGCAAAAATTGAAAGATTATTCTGGTCCATCGCCAAAGAGACCATCCAGATGATTGCCGGGCTCAAGCATGTGCCTGAAGAATTTTTGTCTTTGCCTAAATTATTATCGGATAAATACTTCTGCAATTTTTCACTCTTCCAGTCATTGCCCGATTCCTGGGCGATAGACCAAATTTTTCCGATCATCCCGCTGGATCGCCTGGATGAGAAGCCCGACAGGAATGCAACGATCCAGGATATCACCTGCGACTCGGATGGGAAAATTGAAAATTTCATCTCTGCCCGCAGCCAGTCTTACAACCTGCCGGTTCACTCCCTCAAACCGAAGGAACCCTATTACATTGGTGTCTTCCTGGTAGGCGCTTACCAGGAGATTCTGGGCGACCTTCACAACCTTTTCGGGGATACCAATGCCGTCCACGTTTCTGTGGATGAAAAGGGATACAGCATCGACCAGGTCATCGACGGTGAAACCGTTGCAGAGGTACTCGAATATGTACAGTACAATCCCAAAAAACTGGTCCGCACCGTTGAGACCTGGGTGACCTCTTCCGTGAAATCCGGAATTATATCGGCCGAAGAGGGGAAGGAATTTTTATCTAATTATCGTTCGGGATTATACGGATACACCTACCTCGAATAGCCGCCCATTAGCATGAGGACTGCATTCACATTCAGGCAAAGAAAGTGCAATTTGCATTTGCTTTGCCTTTTTTTTGTACTCTCCTTTTTGGTCAATCCGCTTTGCGGTCAAAACTATTTTCAGCTGGTTAATGGGATCATCCGTGATCAGGAATCGCGTCAGCCCATCCCGGAAGTTACCCTTCAATTTTCTGGTTCCGCAGCCACGTATACTGCTTTTACTGATCTTACCGGCAATTTCCGGTTGAAGATTCCATGTGGTCGCTGGGATTTGCTGGTTTCACGCCTGGGTTATGGCTCCAAAGTTCTGGACCTGCAAGTGGGAACGGGCAAGGAGGTTGTTCTGGAGATCACTTTGGAGGCAAAAGTCTTCGAAACCCAGGAGGTTCAGGTCTCGGCAGGGAAGCAGACCTGGCTTAAACCGGCAAGCGGAGCAAGTGTAAGGACCCTGCAGAGTCAGGACGCAGCAAGATTTGCCGGTGGTTATTATGACCCTCTGAGGATGGTGGCTAATTTTGCCGGAATAACGAGCGGTAACAGTGACCAGAGCAACGAGATTGTAGTGAGGGGAAATTCACCTCTTGGTATGCTTTGGCGACTGGAGGGACTCGAAATACCTAACCCAAACCATTTATCAAATGGTGTCGGGAGTAACGGTGGTGCCTATTCCATGATTTCGACCAACGTTCTGGCAGATTTTGATTTTTACACCGGGGCTTTTCCTGCCGAATTTGGGAATGCCTTGTCGGGGGTGATGGACCTGAGACTGCGGAAAGGGAATACCG
>Ga0118677_10007272_pt1 | contig 18346 bp, 12 predicted proteins | sample AliMusrvi5mmetaG_FD_86154 | JGI IMG/M metagenome (GOLD analysis project Ga0118677, IMG submission 86154) | reverse complement strand
TTGAAGCAGAATCCCATGGCCGCTACTTCCTAAGCCATATCCGGAATCACTACCGCTACGAACGGCTGGCCAAGCTTCGGGCAGCCTGATCGGTCCGAAGTGCTGTTCCCCTGACGCTTACTCTCAATTCCAGTTCCGCCGCTTCCCGAACAGACCGCCATAGCGGCGATCCTCACCGACATGGACGCCGAACTCTCCGCCCTCGAAGCACGCCGCGATAAAACCCTCGCGCTCAAACAAGCCATGATGCAGGAACTTCTCACCGGCAGGACTCGCCTCGTGACCCCCAAGACCCCGAATGCCTGAGACTCCGCGCTCCGAGCGCGACACCCAAAACCGCGTCGTCGAACTGTTCACCGACGCGTCCCGTCCCGGCCATCTCGGCTACCGCTACCTCGGCGAGTGGAGCCGGCGCGAGAATAACCGCGCTATCGAAACCGCCCTCCTCCGCGAAAACTTGGCGGCGCGCGGCTACTCCCCCGCGCACGCCTCCGCCGCGCTGCAGAAGCTGGAAACCGCCGCCGACACGACCGGCATCACGCTCTATCAGGCCAACCTGCGCACGTATCAGCTTCTGCGCTATGGCGTCCCGGTGCAACTCGCCGCGGGCAAAGCGCATGAAACGGTGCACCTGATCGACTGGAAGCACCCGGAGAGGAACGACTTCGCCCTGGCGGAGGAAGTCACGGTTCGGGGCGGGTATGAGCGCCGGCCGGACGTGGTCCTTTACATTAACGGCCTGGCCATTGCGGTGCTTGAACTGAAACGCAGTTCGGTGGAAGTGGCCGACGGCATAAGGCAACTGGTCACCAATCAGGAAGAGATCTTCAACATGCCGTTTTTCAGCACCGTGCAACTGGTGCTGGCGGGCAGCGATTCGCAGGGGCTTCGGTATGGAACGGCGGGAACGAAGGAGCAGTTTTTCGTCGAGTGGAAAGACGAAAGCCCTCCGGCGGAACCGGAGGCGGGCGCGCTGCTCGACCGGCCGCTGGCTCAGTTGTGCGGCAAGGTCCGGCTGCTCGACCTGATCCGGAATTTCGTTATCTTCGACGCGGGATTTAAAAAAGTCCCGCGGCCTCATCAGTTCTTCGCGGTGAAGGCCGCGCAGGAACGGGTCGCGCGGCAGGAGGGCGGCGTGATCTGGCACACCCAGGGAAGCGGCAAGAGCATCCTGATGGTGCTGATCGCGAAGTGGCTGCTGGAGCACGACGCGGACGCGCGCATTCTGGTGATTACGGACCGCGACGAACTGGACAAACAGATTGTCGGGGTAATGCAGAACGCCGGGGTCATCGGGGCCGAGGCTCCGTCGCCGCGCATCACGTCGCGCGCGCAACTGGTGGAGAAGCTCGGGGCGGTGGCTCCGCGCCTGCTCTGCGCGCTGATCCACAAGTTCGACGTGACCGACCTTCAGGGCGAGCCGCCGCGAGTGAACGGGCGTTTCTATGTGTTCGTGGACGAGTGCCACCGCACGCAGGGCGGCGACATGAACAAACAGATGAAGCGGTGGCTGAAGGAGGCGATCTTCATCGGCTTCACGGGCACGCCGCTGCTGCGGAAAGACAAGCAGACGACGCGCGACGTCTTCGGAACTTACATCCACACGTATAAATTCCACGAGGGCGTGGCCGACGGGGTGATTCTCGACCTGAAGTACGAGCCCCGCGATGTGCCGCAGAGGCTCACTTCGCGGAAGGCCATCGACACCTGGTTCGATGAGAAGACAAAGGGTCTGAACAACTTCCAGAAGGCGATGCTGCGCAAGAGCTGGGCGACGATGGAGTCGCTGATGAGCGCCAGCGAGCGGAAGCAGCGGATTATCGCAAGTATTATTCAGGACTTCGGCGTCCGGCCGCGTCTGAACAACCACCGGGGCACGGCGATTCTGGTGGCGCCCTCCATATACGACGCCTGCCACTATTTCCAGTTGCTGCACGTGAACAATTTCGGCCCGTGCTGCGGGATTGTGACCTCTTACGAGCCGAACCACAACGCGATTTCGCGCGAGCCGGCTTCGAGCGATGAACGTTATAAGTTCGACACCTATACGAAGTTCGTGCTGAAGCAGGGCCAGACCACCAAACAGTATGAAGACGAGGTGAAGCGGCGCTTCATCCAAGAGCCGGCGAACATGAAGCTGCTGATTGTGGTGAGCAAGCTGCTCACCGGCTTCGACGCGCCGAGCTGCACGTATATCTACCTCGACCATACTCTGCGCGACCACAACCTGTTTCAGGCCATCTGCCGCACCAATCGTCTGGATGGGCCGGATAAGGATTACGGGCACATCGTCGACTTCAAAGAGCTGTTCGGCAATGTGCAGGATGCGATCGCCGTCTACAGTTCCGACGAACTGGACACCGATCCGGGCAACGGGGGCGAGAACAACGTCCAGCTCCGGAACTGGCTGGTGGAGGGGAGGCAGAAACTGGACGCCGCGCGCGAGGCGTTGCGTTATCTGTGCGAGCCGGTTGCGCCGCCGCGGGAGGTGGAGCAGTATCTGCGTTACTTCTGCGGCCATGCGGCCGATCCGGGCGCGCTCAGTGAGACGGAGGCGCTGCGGGTTTCGTTTTACAAATCCGCCGCGAACCTGGTGCGTGCGTTCGCCGACCTGGCGCAGAATCTCGCGGAAGCGGGGTATTCGGACACCGAAGCGGCCGCGCTGCGGGCGGAAGTCGAGTTCTATGGCGAGATCCGGTCCGCGATCAAGAAGAACTCCGGCGAGGAACTCGACACCAAGCCGTTCGAGGCGGATATGCGCCAGCTGCTGAACATGTACGTGCAGGCGGATCCGGCGGCCAGTCTGGGGGAACTGGGCGAGATGTCGCTGACCGAGCTCATCGTGGATACGGGGATTCATGACGCCATCGCCCGGAAGCTGAACGACAAGGGGAAGCTGTCGAAGAATGCCATCGCGGAAGGGATTATCAACAATGTCCGCAAGACGATTATCCGGGAGCAACTGACCGACCCGCGTTTTTACGACCAGATGTCGAAACTGCTGGACGATCTGATCCGGCAGAGCCGCGCGGATGCCGCGGCGTATGAGCAGTTTCTCCGGGATGCCGAGGCGCTGGCGAAGCGGATTGCCGCAAAGCAGCACGACGGGCTGGCGCCAGCCGCGCTGCGTGGCAATCGGGAGGCCACGGTCATCTATAACAATCTGCCGCAAATTCTGCGGCAAGACGGCGCGGAGGATCCGGAAGAGCGCGTCCGGCTGGCGCTGGAAATCGACCGGGTGATGCATGAGCGGGCTCCCGCCGGGTGGAAGGGCGACCAGGCGCGGGAGGCTGAGGTCCTGAATGCGTTGTTCCCGCTGACGGGGAAGGACCGCGACGCTACACGCGCGCTCTTCGAGCTGATTAAGAACCAGCCAGGATACTGACGAGAGATCGGCAATGTCCCGGACGGAGACGATAGAAATCGGCGACATCGCCATCGCGGTGGAGCGCAAGGACGTCAGGAACGTGCATCTGTCCGTGCACCCGCCGAACGGACGCGTCACGCTGGTGGCGCCCACGGCGACGCGGCTGGAGGTGGCCCGCGCGTACGCGATATCCAAACTTGGCTGGATTCGCGATCAGCAGGCGAAGCTGCGGGGACAGGCGCGGGAAACGCCCCGGCAGTTCGTGGAGCGGGAGAGCCACTATCTCTGGGGACGGCGTTATCTGCTTTCCGTCGCGGAGCGCGATGCGAAGCCTTCGGTGACGCTGGATCATCGCCGGATCACACTGACGATCCGCCCCGGGACGAGCCCGTCCGGCCGGGACGCGGCGATGCACGAATGGCACAAATCTTTGCTGCACCGGGCTGTGCCCGGACTGATCGGACAGTGGGAGCCGAGGCTGGGCGTGCGGGTGGAGCGTTATTTCCTGCAGCGGATGAAGACCAAATGGGGCAGTTGCAACCACCGGGCGCGGAACATCCGGCTGAATACGGAACTGGTGAAGAAGCCGAAGGATCTGCTGGAGTACGTGGTGGTGCATGAATTAGTCCACCTGATTGAGCCTACTCACAGCGAGCGATTTCTTGCGCTGATGAACAGGCACTACCCGGCATGGCGGGAGGCACGGGCGGAACTGAACGAATTGCCGCTGGCCGCGGCGGTCTGGCATGAATAACGGTGGCTGTAAACGCCGGCTCGACCCCGGGAGTAAAGCTGCGGGAATGTTGTTGTGGATCCCGAGGGAGGATCAGGCGGCCTTGCGTGTCGGCTCGTGGTGAAGCGGAAGCAACTGGTCGGCCCGCAGCGGCAGTTGAGCATACGTCCGGCCGTCGTCATCGCTGAATTCGACTTCGTACACACCTGACGCGACGCGCTCCACGACGGTGCCGACCTGGCCCCGGAGGAGACCGTGACCAGCGATCTCATCGAGCAAGGCCACCGCCGATAGTAATTCGAGTTCGCGCATGGTGCGGACTAATTCTGATACTACAAAACAAGTTGTCAGACGCGGCCGGGATTCGCCCCGGAGTACGATCCAGACACTGCGGAACTTTGCGACCGATCACCACGGGCAATCGCAAAATCAACTTTATAGCGTTCTCCGTATTCATCGACAGCGCCAGGCTCGGCATCTTCCTCGCGTGCGCTCCGCAGCAGAACTTCACGCAGGAGCTCGGCGTCAGTCTGGCCTATGTCCAGCGACGAAAGGAATACCCGTGCCTTGTGCCGGCCACGAGGGTGATGCGGATCGAGGCAATAGTCGCGAAGTTTGGAAATCTCAACGATTGCGTTGGCTCAGCCCGGCAGATGCATCCCCGATTGAATTCAGCAGACCGCGGTTAAGCCGGGAATCGCGGGGCGGAGCGAACGCGATTCCGGGTTGATGCCGAACAGGTTTGAGGCGCAGGCCGATCGGTCGCGGTTCCGCACGCGCTCCCCCGATCAAACGATGCGGCCTGCCTCTCACTACATCCCGTCGCAGACCAGCTGAGTTTTTTCCGCGGCGGCGCGGGCTCCGTTGCGACGGTACGAATCGACCAGCTTGCCGCAAATGGCTTTCGAAGGCCGCCGATCGAGAACGGTCGCGAACGCCTCAACGGCGGCGTTGTATTTTCCCGTCTTCATCCAGACATCGCCCCGGAGTTCAATGACGTCGGGGTTGTCGCGATCCCGCTCGACCGCCTGATCCAGGTCGTTCAACGCAAGGTCATACTGCCGCTGCTGTGCGTATACCCGGGCCCGCTCGGCGAAATAGCCGGCGTTATTCCTGTTGAGCCGGATGGCCGCACCCAGGCGCTGCGCGGCGGCCGGGAGTTCGCCGCCGAGCATTTCACAGTGCCCGAGCCAGAAGAGCACCTCCGGGTTGGTCCCGTCCAGTGCCGCGGCGTTCGTGAGCAAAGGCGAGGCCGACTCACAATCTCCGGCTTGCGCCTTCGCGATGCCAAGCGGCCCATCGTCGGACGGTGGCGCCACGGAGGATGCAACCACGCGCGGCAGCAGACTGCTGGCAGCGTCGGCGGCCAGCCACACCGATTCTTCGTTTCTGACTTTGGCGGCCAACCATTCCAGCAGCGAATGGCTTCTCTGTTGCTGCCAGGGTTTTTCGGAATTGATTCTGGTCAGGGCGATGGTGAGAATCACGCCTTCGAGACGCGTTTCCTGCAACGTGCCGGTGACGATGGCGTCGATTTCCGGCAGCTGGGTTCTCAGCTTCTGAGAGGCATCCCCGCCGCCGGCAAACTTCCGCAGGTCGCTCTCCAGTTTGTTGGCACGGATCACGTCGTTGATCTTGCGCCGCTCCAGCACGCGGAAATCGGCGGAGCGCCGGGTGAATGCCGTATCGATCGCCTCGGTGAGCTGTTTCGCCACGGCACGGCTCTCGCCGGAAATGTTGGTATCGAAGTCGGCCACGTAAATGGTCAGTGGCTTCGCGCAGGAAGGCGCCGCGCAGCATCCGAAATATCCGAAGTATGTGAGTAAGGCGATCGCGACGCGGGTGTGTGCAGATTTCATTTTGTTTTACCTGACGGGCTTCAAGGGGCAGGGTGGCGACACGCTTTGTTCTTCCGGAACCAGCAGATCGGCGGAGCAGGAGCGATCGGGGTAGTCGACCTCGATATGATGATGCCCTTGCGCCAGACGGAAACCGGCTATGCCGCCGGAATAGGACGCGGGGTCCACTCGCTTTCGGTCCACACGGAATATTGGAGTGTCGACGATCAAAGGCAGAGCGACGCTGACCAGGTATGTTTTTGGTGGCGGCGCCGACGGAACCGGTGAGGGCGCCGGCTTCTGTTTCTGACCATCCGGAGTCTGTGTCTGAATATTCGGTTGGGGTCGGAAAAACCCCGCCTGCCACAAACCGGCCAGAGTGGCGAGTACGATCAACGCGACGACCAGCAATACCGCGGCTCTTTTGCCGACGTCTCCGCGGACTGGTTCATGGGTCACGTGCTCCACTCTCGGCGGGACGCCTTTCCGCGTCAGCCGGTCGAAAAACTGAGGCAGGGCAAACGCCGCCGGAACACGGTCCAGGCCGCCTAATGCCTGAATTTCCGTGAGAAATCCAATCACGCAATCTCCGAGCAGGACTCGGGATGTGGCTCTGTCCGCGCCACCGCGAAGCGAAACGCCCAGGCAAAACCACTCGTTGCCGGAACTCACGAGGACCGGGCCGCCGCTGAAGCCCTCCGGCAGGCCCATCGTCACCTGCGCGTGCGTCAGCGTGGCGCCCGCGACAGTGTAGCTGCGCGGGCCTTCAATGCGTGCTTCCTTTCGATACTGGAAGTCTTCCAGGGCAAAGCCGGTGGCGACCCAGGGAATGGCGCTCAGCTTCTGTTCGTAGTCCGAGGTCATGCCGCTCAGGAACCTGACAGGCGTAATGTCCTGAACCTCTTTGTGCAGCTTAAAGATTGCAAGATCGTGCGCCGGACCTCCACCGGCGCGGGTCGCCCCGTACTGGGCATTGCCGGAGAAAAACACCCGTACCTCATCGCACTCGCGACCCGCGGTCTCGACGACATGAAAACAGGTGAGGACGTGCCAGTCATCGATCAGAAAACCCGAACCGATGGCCCGTCCGCCGGGTGTTTCAATTCTGGCCACGAAGTCTCTGGCCTGGTTCGCCGTCATTTCGCTTCGTCAACGTGTGAGTCGGCGACCGGCAACACGACGATGGTCTCGTCGCCCGCCTTGTCGGTCGCTTTCAGGACCACTTCGCGTCGACCCTGGCGCAGGGCGACATCACGGTCGAAGTGGTAGCCGGGCATGGTTGGAACAGGCGGAACCGGGTCCCCGTCAATTGTCAGGGCTGCATCCCGACCGCCGAGAACTTCTCCCGACAGATGAATCGTCGCGAGGGCTCCTCCGCCGGAGTGGACCAGGCCACCCGCCGGTCGTGAAATCCGAATGGCGATGGTGTCACCGCCAGTTGCGGCTTTTGTGGATTCCAGATAAGCCTTGTCCCACCTGATGAGCGTCCACTCCGCCTGCAGCCGTTTGCCTTCGCCGGCCGAAACCGAGATCACGTCTTCGTCGTGGGTCAGGAGACCCCGAGCCTCGCGCGTGTGCGCCGTCAACCGGGTGTCCGGGCCCACACCCTCAGTGGTGTGACGGCTGTAAGCGCCGTTGATTGCGAACTCGGGCCGAGCCGGTCCTCCTTCGGGGAACGAAGCCGTGGCAATCAGGACGCGCACCGTTCGCTGACTTCCGGACGGAAGCCTGAGAACGGCTCCGCCCGGGAACGATACGTTCGTGGAATCAGGCAGTTCCAGCAGAAAAGGCTCGGCGGCCAGTGCCATTCCGGCTGCCAGCGTTAATAATGCGGGAATCACTCGGGTCATTTTTTTTTGTCGTCGTTTGGCCTGGCCGGCGTTGCGCCCCGCGGTGGCGCGGGAGTTTTGTTCAGTTTGGCCGGCTGCACTTTCGCCGCCGCCTCATCCGGTTTCACATCGATAACGGCGCCACCAGCCTTCTGCGCAAGCAGTGCAGCCGCTTCGCGATCCGCGGCCACCTTCTTGCCATCGAGCACGTAAACGAACTCTCCGAGCCGGCTCATGAAGTCGTAAATCGTTTCGAGGTGTGGCGGGTAGGAAGCGCGCTGGCTGTCCTGCATGGAGGAGAGATAGTAGTCTTCCAGATACGACTTAAGGAGCCCGACCGCCTCCGTTTTTTCAGCCGAGGTGGCGTCCGGTTTTAGCATGGCCACGGCGCGATGGAGCTTCGCTCCGTAGTTGAGGTTTCGGGCATCGGAATCCGCGGCGCGACGAAAAAATGTGTCCGCCTCGGCCCGCTCCTGGTCGGAATGCGCGGTCTCCTTGAGAATCCGGGCATAGAAATAGAGCGCTGTCGGATCCGTGGTCTTGATTGCCACGGCATCCCGCAGGTTCTCTCTGGCCACGTCGAGCATGTCGTACTCAAAGGCAAGAATTCCGTTGTCGCGTTTGACTTCGGCGAGCAGAATGTCGAAGTCGGGGTCGTTCCGGACGAAGGGTTTCTTGCCGAATTCCGCTTTTCCCTTTTCGATCACGACCATCTCGTCGATCTTCTTCGCCCGCTCCCTGACGCGATTGGAGCGTCCGAGAAAGCCGAGCGTCACCCGCTGGTCGCGGTCGCCGGCGTCCTTCAGAGCCTTGTAGACGGTAGGAATCTCGGTTACGTCAAGATTTGCCCGCATCACCCATTCAAAAGCGGTCCTGTCCGCCTCGTCTTCCTGGATCCGGTTCCAGTCTTTGACGGACGCCGCTTCCCCGCGGTCGACAATGGCGCTGGTGATCATGCCCGCCACGGCTCCGCCCGCAAGACCGAGCACCGCGCCGGTTGCGGCGTTCCCAAAGGCTCCGCCGACTCCCGCGCCAACTCCCATCCCGACCAGACTGGAAATCATCGATACTTTCCGCGTAATCGACTCGACGTTTTCGCCGCGTTCCTTCGCGTACTCTTCGGACGCCAGGTTCAGCATGATCTCGGTGCGGTAGTCGTTGTGATAAACATGAGCCGCCTCGTGAGCCAGGATGTACGCCAGTTGCGCCTTGGTCTTCAGAAGCGCCACGAGACCCGTCGTGATGTAAATGGTTCCGGTGGAGAGCGTCTCAGCGCCGGGAATCGGATCGGCCTTCAGTTTGAACGCGTAGAGACGTCCGGTATCCGGCGGGATGATCGACTGACCCGTGCGGTTCAGGAGATCCTGCACCAGAAGGTTGTCATACAGCCCGGAGAACACGCGGAAGCGGTCCTCCATCACTCGCTTTACCTCCGAGTGAGCCGAGAGATTGACCGAATAGGCAAGCTCCGCGTCCTTCCGCTTGAGCTTTTCATATTCGGTATCGACGCGGCGTTTAAAATCGCTGTCCTGCTTGATATCGCCGGCTCCGGTCTGCTTGTTGTACAGACCCTCCGCGAAGTCCTTCATGTCGAGGTACAGGTCCTCGGCGGATTTGTCCGACATCGGCGCTCCCGGCTTTGCCGCGGGCGGCACACCCGGGACCGGTTTCTTGCCGACGAGCAGCCCGCCGAGGTTTTGCGCCGAGACCAAAGACACAACGAGGACCGATGCCAGTGCCGCTTTTCCGGTTATGTTCATTATGATTAGCTCCTAGTTCGACGTTTTCGCGCCGAGATATTTTCCGATGAGCGAACAGGCGAGGTTCGCCTCTTCCCGCGAAAAGTGCAGCGGACGCAGATTCACGGTTTCCTTCTGCAGTTTGAGATGAAATGCGTTGCTGTCCTGTCCGTATCCCTTATTGGCGGCGCATTCCTTCACCTCGGAAGCCGCCAGGGGGCCAAATCCGCCGGTAGAACTCCGCGAGGGGACAAAGGTAACGGAGTCCTTTCTCAGGCGCAGCTCACCCTGAATTACTTTCACCATGTGGACCGACATGCTCTTCAGCGGGTCGTCACCCTTGCCCGCGAGAAATACGACCTCACCACCGGCCGACAAGACTTTGTCCAATACTTCGCGGGCTTTTGTCAGATTGCCGGCGAGATCGGTATTACTCGAGGAGTAGAGATACGCCATTCCGAGAAGGGACGCGAGTTTCAGATCGCCCGGCTCGGCCTGGACGGCTCGCTCCAGCACGGGAACCGCCCGGTCGTACTCTCCGGCGTTGAACCGGTCCCTGGCTGTCCGTTCGGCATCGAGAGAACCGGGCGACCGGCTGTCGCCCTGGCCATAAAGAAATGTCGCTGCGATTATTGCCAGCGCCGCGGTCCGGAGAACCGCGGGCGTGGCCCGTTGGCTTAATCTCATGTTTTCGTTCCAGATTAACTGATTTCGGGACGGTAATTTCGCTCCATCGCCTTCTTTACTGTTGTTATGACAGAAAAGTTGGCGGCGTTACACAAAAAACCGAAACGATCTTTGCTATTGCAGCGCCGGCGCGCGCGGCGCGACGCGGAATTCACCGGTGAACCTGGCCTGCGGGGCGGGAGCTTCAAGATCGAGGAAATAGTCGCCTTCGGACAGAACGGATGCCGGAATGTCCACCCACAGGCGATTGGGGTCGCCCGTATCCGCGCGGGCGGTTCCGTTCCAGATTCCGCCGCCGACGGCATTATCGACCGGGCGGAGAGTGGCCCGCCAGGCGAGAGCATTCACCGGAACGGGCAGGTCCATCGTGATTGAAATCCGGGCGGTTCCTGCCGGAATCGCCAGACGCACCACTTGAGAAGCCGCTCCTTTTCCCACGCCCGGGGTAAGGTGGAACACGGACGGAGGCGGGAGCGGCGGAACCGCGGACGCGTTCCGGGGGGAAGATTCGGCCCCCGAGCGGGAAAGCCGGACAAGGGCCGGACGCAGGGCAAAAACGCTCAGCAGCACGCAGGCAGCCGCCATCGCAAGGAACAGGTTCCGGCGACCTGAAACCTTCAGCCGGCGGTGTTCCGCGGAGGCAACGGCTACCATTCGCTCCACGGCGGGCATTGTGGGGAGAATTCGTTCGAACTGGCCGGCATCGGCCGCGCTCAGCCGGCCGTTCACGTAGCGGTTGACGATATCCGTCTCCGCGGCGAGGACCTGGGCGAAGAACGCGCGGTCGACGAAGTACAACTCCTCCAGCCGGTCGACCTCACTTTCGCTCAGCTGACCCAGAAGATATTTCTTCACGGCATCGGCATCAATGGGATGCCGGTTCATCGTTCGTGACCTGGGCCGGGCGTTCTCCCCGCCTTCCCCGGACGCCTCCATCCAGTAAGCTCGGCCAGCTTGTTTCGGGCGCGGTGGCGGAGAACGCGCAGACGTCCGGCCGCGGATTCGCCACCGGGACGTAACGGCGTTTTCTCCGATTCCACACCGGATCGAATCGCCGCCCACTCCTCTTCTTTAAGGAATCGTTCTCCGGCCCGGAGCACTTCATTCAGGAATACGGGCATTTCGATTTCACGAAGGCTGCCCGACCGCGCGACGGAAGCCGTTGCCTCGCGGCCGATAAAGCCGACATCCCTTCGTGCTTCCCTGCGCCCTTCCTGTGCCACGTTCCTGGCAAAAGCATAACAGATTTTCAGAAAATCGTCGTCGCCGGCGAACTCGAAATCCGACCTTTTATAAAGGGCTAACAGCGTGTTTTGAGCGAGGTCCTCGGGGTGGCGAAATCCGCGCCTGCGAAAGTACAGAACCAAAGACTGTCCGGCCTCCTTCCATCGATTTTCGGAGATTTCGCGGCTGTTCAACGGCTTTTCCCGGACGTCGGCGTTCCCATGACCACGAAACCGGCCCAGTACGCCTCGTCGCGCCACCGGGGGGAAGCGAACATCGCGAGGCGGGCCAGCCGCAGGGAGCTTTCCATGTCGCTTCGATGCCCCAGAAACCGGCGGTAGACCTCCTTCAGAAAAACCGACGCGCCTTCAGCGTCCACATTCGACAGGGTCAGCACTACCTGCGCCGCGCCGGCTTCGAAGAAGCTGGTTGTAAAGCCCGTCAACCCCTCGCCATACACCTGTTTGCCCAAAGCGGTCCTGCAGGCGGAGACGACCACGATGGAGCCGTTCAGCCGCAGCCGCGAAATACGGTACGGCATCAGGTACGCGTCCACCGCCCTGCCGCCCGGGTCGAACGAAGAGAAAATAATGCGGGATAATTCGGGTCGCTCGTCGTCGATTATCGCGTGAGACGACAGATGAAGAATGGTCACGGGGCGTTTCAATCCGGTCACTTCGTGAACCGAAGCGTCGAAACCTCTGACAAAACGAACGTTCTGATTCGGGGCTATCCGCTGAATTTCCTCGATCTCCGAAACGAAAGGCAGCCGGGCGAGATCCGGCCCGGAGGCGGGTGGATCACCCCGGAACGCACGGGGGATGCGCGGATCGTCCCGCGTGAATACGGGGTCGGCAATCGCCAGGACGGAAAGCGGCGCGTGTAACGATGCCAGCGTCTGCTGTCCATAACGAAGGAAGTTTGCCGACGGAGTGGAAATCAAATCGTGGTGAATACCCAGAAATCCTTCGCCGGATACCGTGAGCGCGGCGAACGGAAGACCGCATAAGGCGCCGTCGGGAACCAGAATCACTCGTTTTGGCAAAGAGCCGGCGGGTAGAGCGCCGAGAAGCGCGCCGGAGAGCCAGTCCCTTAACCTCCTGTACCTGCGTTGTTTCGAGGAATCCCGGGCGCGTTCCCGCGGCTGGTCGAAAAGACGGCAAAACTCGGCGGTGGCGGCCTCAATGGTGCTCCGGTCCGGCAGTTCAAACTTCCGAACTCCGCTCCGGCTGACGAGCCATAGCCAGCTGACTTTCCGGCCCAGATGGAACTCCAGCAGTGCAAGGTCGGGATCCAGGTAACTTTTCTCGAAAGCGTCCCAGGACCGGGGCGGTTCGGCAGCCGGTTCCGTCCGTGACGCCTCTTCCAGAATGCCCGCCTCGATTTGTCCGTCGAGCGCGAGCAGCGACTGCATTCTGTTGTGGGCTTCGGCGTCCCGTACGAGTCCGGACGATAACTGAAACGACAACATGTCCAGTTCCGCCCGCACCTCGCGGCGGCGTCGGAAGAGATCTGTTCCGGCGACTGGCTCGGGAGAGCGGGGACGAGCGGCGGAGCGTTCCGCGACAATGTCGACAATGGCCCGGGCGCGGCTCCGCTCCGACGCGATGAAGCTGTCCGCGTCGGCGTTGGGATTGTCCGGACGGGCCGCGATTTCGACCAGTAAATCGAGCAAACCGCGCCGCCTGGCCAAAAAGGAGGCCCGGAGGGCTGCGCCCGGCACCCGGCTTCGAACCGATTCGAGCAAAGCAATTCCACGCTCCGCCGATGCGATGGCGCGAGCGGCGTCTCCCTGCTCCCAATCGAGTTTGGCGAGCGCCTCGAGAACGTCCGCCGCTTCGCCCCGCAGTCCGGTCGTCTCGCGGATCCTCAGGGACTGTTCGAACCAGTCGCGCGCGGCTGCCGGATTGCCGGCGCCACGGGCTGCTTCACCCAGCCAGAATTCGGCCACGGCCTCCAGGCGAAGGTCCGCTTGTTGGTGATGGCCCTTCAGGGCCTCGGTCAGGAGCCGGGCGCCTCGCTCGAAGTCGCCCTGTCTGATCAGGAGTTGACCGAGGTTATTTTGAAGGGCCGTCCTGACCCCGGCGTCCCGCACCTCGGAAGAGCGTTCCAGAGCCGACTCAAGCAGGTTTCGGGCTTCAACAGGCCGACCGGTCAGCATCCTCGTCCGGCCGAGGTTCAGGCGCGCCGTCAACAAATCGGGGAGCGCGGCCGAAGTCCGTGGCTCAACGGCGATCGCCTGGCTGAAGTATTTTGAGGCCATGTCATATTCGGCCATGGCAAGGTAAGTGAGCCCGAGGTTATTCAGGCAACGGCCCCAAACCAGCGGCTCCTGCCCTGCCACCAGCGAGCAGGCCCGCCGATAACTGGCGACGGCAGCCTGGTAGTCCCCGGTTCGAGACTGGAGTATTCCAAGATTCGACAACGTTGTACTCTGTTCGATGTACAGTCCGAGATCCTTCCACAGAGGTTCCGCCTGCGTGAGGGCGCGCCGGGCAGCTTCGAAATTTCCCCTCCGCCGCTCGATCAGACCGATGTTGTTGGCCGCTTCGGCGATGCACCGGCGGTCGCCGATGCCTTCGCAGAGGCCCAATGCCCGGCGATACTGAATCAGGGCTTCGGGGAACTGTTGCTTTCTGTAGGCCGCATCGCCGGCTTTGAGACAGGTTCTGGCGATTCCCGAATCGTCGCCCCGGATCTCTTCCAGCCGTAAAGATTCGTTAATCGTGACAGGATCCCGCAAACGCTTGGAATTGGTCTCGTATTGTTCAAGAGCCACGAGCGGCGCCGGCGCCGGCGGGGAAGCATTTCGCCAAATACGAAAGGATTTGTTTTCGAGTTTGGGTACGGCGGGCTCGATATCGATCCGGTAGACACCGGGAGTTGAGAGAGTGAGCGTTTCGAGGCCGAACTGAAACCCGTCCCGGACAGAGGAACCGTCGGGCCCGGAGATCCGGAATTGCAGGTCCCCGAGGCTGTCGAGACTAATTCGGGTGGAATTACCGGCCGCAAGCCCGAAACGAAAGCAGGCGGGGACCGTATGTAATAAAGAAGCAGGCCGTCCCGCGGTTTCCGGCAACGGATCGCAACACTCCGCCTGGACCCTCAGAAGGGTCCCGGCGGCACACAAAAGCATTGCGCGTTTGTACGGAAGTTTTCCGAGCCTGCTCACTGTGGGAACGCGGATGAATCCCGCGGTGCAATAATTATAGCAATGCAGCCCGCGCGGACCCGTGTGAATTCGGGGAAAGGGGGGAGATGTTTGCTCCCCCGCTCCGTTACTCAGGCGCCGATATCCGAATCGCCGAGTACGTCTTTAGCAGCCACGCAGATCAACAGCAGAACGAAGTTAAGTATTTCCATTTTGGAGTGAGTTCCTTTTTCCTCACGCCTCTGCTGCTTTCTCCCCCCGGGTTTTTGGAAAACTTTTTCCGTGCCGATCAAAAAAAGATCGCGAATGGATGCGGGCAACGCCGATGTCCGGCTGCGTTCGGGCGGGTCCGCAAGATATTCCCGAACATTTTGGCCAGACTCCCGTAACGCCGAGCTGGTTCAGCTCATTAAAGAGAACAGTGCATCGCCCGGTCTGCGAAGATTGCGCGAGGCCGAGGAGGAATGATTGGGAGCCGTAGACTTACGCAATATTCCGTTTTGGACAGACACCGTAGCCGACCCCGATGCATCGGTGCCGATTGGCGCGGCGGACCTGACCGAAGAGGTGAGCCTGACGGAGATCGTTATACGCGCTTCCTCGGAGGGCGCCTACCGGCAGGTGGTGGATTTTGGCTGCGAGAAGGGCGGATTTGAGCTCTGGAAGAACCGGCCGCTTGAAGTGCGAAATGCCGGGACAGCCAGTCAGGACGCCATCCGGCTGACAACGCTGGAACTCTCGGTGAAAAATGAGACCGAGACAAAATGGGTGAACGGCGCTACCGCGGTCGTCGCTTATACACCGTATTCGCTCGACTGGTTTGGCTGGTCCCCGTTCAAGGGCGTTCCCCACAGGTCGCGCCCCGAGAGAATTCAGCGCTTTCTCGATAAGCTTGGCGCGGTCAAGTCCGAAGGGAACCGACAGGCTGCCGCATGGGCGGCGCTGCGGACGATGGAGACGGACCTTTTCGGCACCGAGGACCGGTATTACGCCCGCTTCCGCGAGCTGGAACGAACCGATTACATCGGGAATCCGGGAGAAAAGGATGATCACCGGGAGAAACAACTCGATTCGGCGACCGGAGACAAGGCCGCCAGAAAGCCGCGCGGCGACAAGGAGCGGCCGAAAGTACACCTGGCCATATGCAAGGATTTTGATGGTTGCAGGAAGTTGCTAAGGGAATCCGACCTGCTGGCGGATACGCTGGAGGAGGTTCGCGCCGGAAACCGTATCGTCTCTTCGAAATGGGACGACCGACTGTCCACGGTCGCGCAGGCGCTGTCGCGCGAACTGATGGCCGCGTCCATTTGTCAGGCGCTGGCGGGCCCCTCGGAGAAACAGAGGCGGCGTCTCGAAGGTTATCCGGCTCTCGTGCAACAGCACGGCTCCGTCGCGGTGCTGGCGTCCTGGCTGTTCGAAGACGCGCTCATCCGTTTGGGAGGCGCTTCCGGGTCCGTGAGTCAGATCGGATCGGAAGATGCCAGTGTGTGGAATCGGATCGCCGATTTCGATTCCTTTACCCTGCCCTCCGGCCCCACGCTCACGCGCGATGAGATCCGGACTCAGGCCGACGGGCTCGCCGGGTCGATCCGAAAATACCTGCGCAAGTGCGACGAAGAACGGGGAACGGTGGTCTCGGACGCGTTCCGCGCGATTCGCCATCGGCTGGAACCCGCGCTCGATCAGCTCGGTGAACCGGGTGCCCTGGAGACAATCGAGCGACGGTTCCGCACGGTGGTTGAGAACTCGCTGCTCATGACGGCGGCGCTGGCCCGTTTCGGTCCCGTGCCGGACGATATCATCGACGGAGCGCAGAAACTCCGCCCCGCGTTTCCCCTGTTCGCGGAAGCGGTGCTGGGGCCTCCACTGGACGACTGATGGCGTCTGAAGGCAAGCCCTCGCGCCTGCCTTCGACCCTTAAAACGTCAGTTTGAGCGCCAGCTGAACAACCCGCCAGCTTTCGCCGTTCTGGTTCGTTGTGGCCGAACTGGCCGTCGAAAGCGTGACGCAACAGGCCTGACCGAACACCCCCGAGGTAATCGCGGGGCTGCCGACGGATGCGTCGCGCGGGTTGCGGAAGCTCGGGTGATTCAGGGCGTTGAAAGCTTCAGCCCGGAAGACCGCTTTGACGCGCTCATTGATCGAGAAGCTTTTGGCCAGCGAGGCGTCGAGATTCCAGTAGCCGGGACCCTGGAAGATGTTGCGGCCAAGGCCGAGTTCACCCGGATTCGGGAACGTGAAGGCATCGGCGTTCGCGAAGAAGACCGGGCCGATCACGCCGGCCTTATCCTGCAACTGGGCGACGGGCAGCGTGGCGCCGGGCTTGAGCGCCGCCCGGGACTGCGCCGAGAAATTGGCCGTCAGCACACCCGACCGGACCGAAAACGGTTCGCCCGACTGGTAGGTGTAAATCCCATTGACGCTCCACCCGCCGATCGCCAGATTGGCGACCCGGCCGGTTCTGCCAAGGAAACGCTTGCCCTGACCGAACGGCAGTTCGTAAATTCCCGACATGTTCAGCACATGCCGTTGATCGAAATCCGAGCGCGCCTTTTCGTTCTGGTAGTTTCGGCTGTCGGCAGGTGTTCTGGCGTTCGTGGACGTCAGACCGCCGCCCACGGTGGCGGCGACGGGGTCGAGCGACAGGTTGTCGATGGACTTGCCCAGAGTATAGGCGCCGTTCATCAGGAAGCCGGCTTTGTCAAATCTCTTCCGGAAGGTGAACTGCGCGGCGTGATAGCTGGAATCCGCGCCGTTGTCGATCATGAGGATCTGGGCGAACTGCTGGTTCGGACGGAGTTTCGCGGCGGTGGTGCTCTGCTCGATGCGGCCCGCGAAGTTGCCGGCCGCGTTCTGCGAGAGATCGGTCGTCGTGGTGGCCGAATTCACGAAGGCCTGATTGACGATTCCCGACTGCAGCACCGGGACGGGAGATGCCCCCGCGCAGGCCGCGCCGCTCGCGAGCGTTCCATCCGCGCGGCAGCCGCCGCCGAGCGCGACGTTCTTCTGCATCGCGGTAAACGACGACAAAATCGGCTTCGCGTCAATCTGGTTCACGTCCCAGGAGCGGTACAGGCGAGTGCCGCGGCGGCCTACATAGCCGGCATCGATTTCATCGTCAATACCGTGGACAACCCGGAACGGGAATTGGTTGCCTGCGTCGCCGGCGAGCTGAACGTGGCGCACCTGAAGGGCGTCGAGAGATGCGCCGAGATTTGGACGGTGCCCGTCCCGGCCAAGGTCGATGTGGTTATCGTAAGCCCCGGGGGATACCCCAGGGACTTTGACCTGCATCAATCCCAGAAAGCGATCGGCTGCGCCGAGATGCTGTGTAAGGAAGGGGGGCAGATCATCCTCGTGGCCGAAGCCCGGGACGGGGAACTTACCTGGCAGGTGCCGTTCGAGCGCGGTACGCTCGCGGCCGAAGGCCTCCGCGACGGCCAGGTCCTCTGCCGGTTCCAGTTGCAGACCGCGGGCGCCCCCGTGCGGATCGAACTTCGGCCCGATCATCCGGAATTGGCGGCCGACGGCGAGAGCGTTTGCCACTTGGAGCTGGCGGCGGCGGATGCGGCCGGTGTTTGCGTGCCTGATTTCGACCAGGAAATCTCCTGGGCCATCGAGGGAGCGGCGGAACTGCTCGGCGTCGAAAATGGCGACGTCAACCGGGAGGACGCGGATGGGCGCATCGCCCGGAAAGCCTTTCACGGCCGCGCCCTGGCGATCCTGCGGGCCACCTCGGTTCCCGGCCCTATTACGGTGACGGTCAACAGTCCGGGGT
>Ga0118677_10007271_pt1 | contig 18350 bp, 16 predicted proteins | sample AliMusrvi5mmetaG_FD_86154 | JGI IMG/M metagenome (GOLD analysis project Ga0118677, IMG submission 86154) | reverse complement strand
TTATTGAGATCAGGATACAGTCATGCGTAAAGTTAAGCCGGTAAGAAAACTCGGAAGAACCGCAGCCCATAGAAAGGCGACACTCAGAAATCTGTCAACTCAGTTGCTTGTCTACAAGCGCATTGAAACGACAGAGGCTAAAGCCAAGGAGACCCGCAGGGTTGTGGAGAAGATTATCACCAAAGCACGCAAGGGAACAGTGCATGCCCAGCGCGAAATCTTCAAGGATATAAGAGATAAACAGGCTATCAGAATTCTCTTCGAAGAGATTGTAGCGAAAGTTGGCACACGAAACGGTGGCTATACCAGAGTTATAAAGCTGGCACCGCGTTTCGGCGATGCTGCAAAAATGGCTGTCATCGAGTTGGTTGACTATCAGGAAGCACCAGCAGCACAGCAGAAAACCGGCAAGCAGGATCGTTCAAAGCGAGTCAAGGGTTCCAAGAAAACCAGTGACGCTGCAGCCTCTGCATCAACTGCTTCAGCTGAGTAACACATATACGGTTTATTCTCTTTCGTACTCATTATTGTTAGTCATTGCCCGTAGGATAGTAATTCATCCGCGGGCAATGACTATTTGTTTTTCAGAGAAAAATGTGCTGATACTGCTGATTGGATGCAGTTCTACCTTTTTCGGGAAACCGTGATGATCCTTCCGCGAATCCAGTGCTTTTGTAATCTCCTTATCAAGACTCCCCCCCTTCAGACAAATAAGTATGCCTCTAGGTTTCAGTAGAGCTCCTGCATAAGCGCAGAGTTGCTCGAGAGGTGCAACCTGTCTGGAAAGTACGGTATCAAAAACCACCCCTTTGAGTTCTTCTACCCTCGTATGCATGGCTATGGCGTTTTTAAGGCCCAGCTCTTTGATCATGGCCTGGCAGGCAGCAATTTTCTTTCCTGTTGCATCCACAAGAAGGAACTGAGTGTCTGGAAAGCAGATGGCGAGCGGGATACCAGGCAGCCCCCCGCCTGTACCAAGATCAAGTACTTTTTCTCCTTTACTGAAGGGGTGGAAAAGAGCGATGAGGAGTGAATGAAAGATATGTTTTACAATGACGGGGGCGTCCTCCTTACGGCTAATAAGGTTTATTTTATGGTTCCACTCCTCAAGCAAACTGCCATATCGTACCAACTGCTTGAGCGTTAAGGCATCCAGCTCTAGAGCCTGCTCGGCACATAAAGTCTTCAGTGTAGCTAAATCATTGTTCAAACGTTCCATGCCATCAATCCTTCTGTTCAGTTGTTTAACGCAAAAAACGACATTTTAAGATGAATGACAAATTGCCTTTGATATTTGCGTAAATTAAGGTGTTACAGAGTCGAAAGAGTTTTTACTATGTCAGAATATCCCGACAATTGAGAGAGTGTTATGAGTGAAGTTGTGAGCAGGCATGTTTATGCGCTTATCATGGCTGGTGGAGCAGGAAAGCAGCTATGGCCGGTTTCAAGAAAAAAAATGCCTAAGCAGTTTGCGGATCTGTTTGACGAAGGTACCATGATTGCCAGTACGGTACAGCGGATCAGCGGTACGGTACTGGAGGACAATATATTCATAATTACCAATGAACTGGGACGGAAACAGATTGCCGCATCGCTTGGAAATTTCAGGGCGGACAATATTATTGTTGAGCCATCCAGTCGTAACACAGCGCCCTGTATCGCTCTTGCAACAGCTCATATCAAAAAAAGAGATCCGGATGCTGTGACCATTGTTCTTCCTGCCGACCATCTTGTGATGGACAATCAGGCCTTTCTTCATATTGTTCAGGCAGGCATTGAAATTGCATCGGTCAAAAAAGGTCTGGTTGCCATAGGAGTAAAAGCTGACAGACCGGAAACAGACTATGGTTACATTCAGGTTGATGAACAGCTTCCAATTCCTCTGGCATTTGCTGCAGGTTGTGAATTTACGCTCTTCAGAGTCAAGGCATTTGCGGAAAAACCGGACCTGGCAACGGCAGTAGAGTTTCTAGAAAGCAAGGATTTTTACTGGAACAGCGGGGTATTTATCTGGCATATTGATGCTATTTCCAGAGAGTTCGAACGATCAATGCCTGATTTATACAAGGATCTGCTCAATATCTATGAAAGCCTTGGCACGGAAAAAGAACAAAAGGTGATTGAAGACGTTTACTCCTGGATTCACCCGATTTCTATTGACTACGGTATTATGGAAAAGGCAGATCATGTTTTCGTACTGACAGGAGAATTCGGGTGGACTGATCTCGGGTCCTGGGATGAGGTAGTGAAAGTAGCGGGGAGACGGAGCCTCGATGCTGAGGAGCAATCCGACGATCGGCTGGTGCAGATTGATTGTGAGAATGTCTTTGTCAGGAAGCCGGCAGGCAAGGTTGTCTGCTTGATAGGGATACATGACACGATTATTATCGAGACCGATGATGCGTTGCTGATCTGCAAAAAAGGGGAGTCTCACAGAGTGGGTGACGTTGTTGATATATTACGGCGTGATGAGCTTAAGGAATATCTCTAAGTCCCTGACTTCTGCGACCAGCTTACACCCTCTTTTGTATCTTTTATTTCAATCCCGACAGCAAGAAGCCTGTCCCGGATTTTATCACTGAGGGCAAAATTCTTGTTGCTTCTTGCGTCAGCCCGCATTTCCAAGAGAATTTCCATAATTCCTTCCAGCTTTTTGCCTGTCTGCATGGAATCTCTTCCGATGGCTTTTTCATTCGGGTTTAAAATCCCGAGAATTTCCGTTCCTGCCGTGTGTAGAAAAGCTTCAATCAGTTCCCTGGACTTTTTCGAAATGCCTTCGATGTCATCAAGGGCGGCATTAAGAGCTTTTGACAGGTCAAAAAGTACTGCGATAGCCACTGGCGTATTGAAATCATCATCCATTGCATCGGTAAAGCGCCGGAGAAAAGGTTCAACCTCAAACGCTGCAGTTCCGGATTTTTGCTCATGGAGCCGCCGCCGGGTTTCACGAAGTTTTTCGAGTCCTGTTGTTGATGCTTTTATGGCGGACTGGGAATAATCCAGTTGTGACCGGTAATGCGATTGAAGAATAAAGAATCGTATCACAAGAGGATCTGTTTCTTTAAACAAATCTTTGAGATTGACCGAGTTTTTCAGGGATTTCCCCATTTTAACACCATTGACCGTCACCATGTTGTTGTGCATCCAGAACCTGACGTATGGCTTTCCTGTTACTGCTTCCGACTGGGCGATTTCACAGTCATGGTGGGGAAACTTGTTTTCCATGCCCCCTCCGTGAATGTCAATGGTCTCTCCGAGATATTTCATTGACATTGCTGAACATTCAAGATGCCATCCGGGATAGCCGATACTCCATGGCGAATTCCATTTCATAAGATGCCCTTCCTCTGCCTTTTTCCACAGGGAGAAATCGGAAGGGTGGCGCTTTTCAGAGCGCATTTCCACCCTGATACCTGACTGTAAAGCTTCCTGATCAGTTCTTCCTGAAAGCTTTCCATATCCCGGAAATGATGCAACAGAGAAATAGACATTACCGTTGACCTCATAGGCGTGACCGGTAGCAATCAATCGTTCAACAAGGGCAATCTGTTCGGGTATATGGGCGGTGGCTGCCGGTGCTATATTCGGGCGGAGAACATCGAGCAGGTCCATGTCCTCATAGAAACTTCGGGTATAAAACTGCGAAATTTCCATCGGGTCTGTTTTTTCAAGGCGTGCCTGTTTTGATATCTTGTCCTCACCATCATCGGCGTCATCGGTCAAATGTCCCACATCGGTAATGTTCTGAACATACTTGACCTGGTATCCCGAATGCCGCAGCCAGCGGACAACCACGTCAAATGATACATAGCTTTTTGCATGTCCGAGATGGGCATGCCCGTAAACAGTAGGACCGCACACATAGATGCTCACCATCCCCGGATGCAGGGGTTCAAACTTTTCTTTGGCTCTCGACAGGGAATTGTAAATGAAAAGTGACATCTTCTGCTGTTCTTCCTTTTTGATAGAGGTGCAATACGGTAAAAAGCCGGATGAAAGTTAAACATTTGGGTTTTTAACGCAAGGTTTTTAGCTTGCTTTTTTTATAGCTCTTTTTGTTCGACTGCTTTTGATTTGTATGAAGATTACTTCTGCTGCTTTTCACATTAGTGCCTCCTCTCTTTCCGGTCTTCCGGAAGGATCACTTGCTGAAATTGTTTTTTCAGGAAGATCCAATGTCGGCAAATCAACATTGCTTAATTCACTTACCGAGTTGAAAGGTCTTGCGAAGACCAGTTCAACACCCGGAAAAACAAGACTGATCAACTATTTTCTAATTAATAAGCAGTTTTATTTTGTCGATCTTCCCGGTTACGGATATGCAGCTGTCGGGCAGGCAGAGAAAGCTGCATGGGGCAATCTTCTTTCCGCGTATATTGAACACCGGGAAAATATTTCTCTCATCGTGCTGCTTCTCGATTCCCGTCATCCGGCCATGCAGTCCGACAAGGCAATGATAGATTTTCTGGAGTTTCATGACAAGCCTTATGGCATTGTTCTGACCAAGTACGACAAGCTCACGCAGAAGGAGAAAGTGCAGACCGGTCGTGTAATGGAAAGTTGCGCGGCGAAAGCCAAATTTATTGTAAATTATTCATCTTTTTCCGGCAAGGGAAAGAGCGAGCTTCTGGCTCATTTTGATCATTATATCTGTTAAAAAAAACAATCGTCGTGGAATCAAAAAAATTCAGGACACCCTCGCAGTCCGCAACCGTTATTGTTGGCACTCAGTTCGGTGATGAAGGCAAAGGAAAACTCGTTGATTACCTTTCGGACAAGTATGATATTGTCGTCCGTTATCAAGGAGGGGCAAATGCCGGCCATACTATCTGTTTTGATAATAAAACCGTTGTTCTGCACCTTATTCCTTCCGGAATCTTTCATAAAGGATGTGTTTGTGTGATCGGTAATGGTGTGGTTATTGACCCTGCCGCATTGCTCGAGGAGATCAAAAAGGTTGAGGAACTTGGCTTCGAGGTCACGGGAAGGCTTTTTATAAGCCATAATGCCCATCTCATCATGCCGTACCATAAACGGCTGGATTCATTGCACGAAAACGCCCAGGGTGACAATAAAATCGGAACAACCGGACGAGGTATCGGACCGAGCTATGAGGACAAGTTTGCCCGTCAGGGAATAAGAGTTGTAGATCTTCTCAGTCCTGAAGTGCTCCAGGAGAAGCTCAGGGAGAACCTTGCAGCGAAGAACAAACTGTTTAAAAATATTTATGACAAGGAAGAGATCGATGTCGAGTCCATGGTGCGCGAGTACGAGGAGTTCGACAAGATTATCGATCCCTATGTAACCAATACCCAGCTATATCTCAACAAGCAGCTTCAGGCAGGAAAGACGGTACTTCTTGAAGGCGCACAGGGATGTCTGCTTGATGTCGATCACGGTACCTATCCCTATGTTACATCCTCGAACCCTACCTCCGGAGGCGCCTGCACAGGATCAGGTATTGCTCCGAACTATATCGGCAAGGTTATCGGTGTCTGCAAGGCGTATATGACAAGAGTAGGCAACGGGGCGTTTCCCTCCGAACTGCTGGATGAGACCGGTGAACTTCTCGGTCAGATCGGGCACGAGTTCGGTGCTACAACAGGAAGAAAACGCAGATGTGGCTGGATAGACCTTGTCGCTCTCAGGTATTCGCTTACAATCAATGGCGTTACGGAAATTGCACTGACCAAGCTCGATGTGCTTGACACGTTTGAAGAGATCAAAGTGTGCACCTCATATATGCTTGATGGCAAGGAAATTCATGATTTTCCGACCGATCACCAGACCCTGTCCAGGGTGACGCCGGTTTATACCACCTTGAAAGGGTGGAATGCTTCAAACGCTCAGTCGCGGATCTTCTCCGATATGCAGCCTGAAGCCAGGAACTATGTGACCTTCCTTGAGGATGAACTGGACATTCCTGTTACTTTTATTTCAGTTGGTCCTGGCAGGGAAGAGACTGTTTTCAGATAACCTTCGAGTTTGTTTATCATGGCTTTGATGGACATCGCTGTTATACCTCTTGACAGTAAAGAGGGAAGCCTGAGTGGTTTTGTAGCCGGATTGCAGGAGCTTCTCGGCGCGAGTGGATGCAGCTACAGGCTTCAGGATATGGGTACGACGGTTGAAGGTCCTGCGCATCTGCTTTTTGAGCTTGCCGAGAAGCTTCATGAGTACTCGTTCAGTAATGGCGGCAGGCGTGTCTATACGGTCATGAAAATTGATGATCGACGGGACCGGACTGTCCGTCTTGGCGAAAAGACGGCATCCGTCAAAGCGAAAATAGCCCCCTCTGCGGAGTAGGGGGATTGGCGAAAATATTTTATCTTCACATTCTTTAAGAATGGCCGTTGTAACGCTTTTGCACCCCGTTAAAGATGGAGTTGTTGCAGGGCAGTAACTATCAGGAGAAACACTTCATGATGCAGGTTTCCGGAGATGTTCAGATAATCAAGGAAGATAACGTAACGCACAGTTTTTGTGGTCTTGCCTGTGTCGGCTGGATGTATCAGAAGATCAAGGACAGTTTTTTTCTTATTCTCGGCACACACACCTGTGCCCATTTTCTGCAGAATGCTCTTGGCATGATGATTTTTGCCAAGCCCCGCTTCGGCATTGCTCTCATGGAGGAGGGTGATCTTTCCAAAAATGAACCTACTCTTGAGGAGATTATCCGTGAAATCAAGGCCGACCATAATCCGTCGGTGATTTTTCTTCTCTCTTCCTGTACTCCCGAGGTCATGAAGGTTGATTTCAAGGGTCTTGCCAATCATCTCAGTACACCGGATGTCCCGGTGCTTTTTGTTCCGGCCAGCGGACTGGTCTATAACTTCACTCAGGCTGAGGATTCTGTGCTGCACGCTCTTGTGCCGTTCTGTCCAGTAGCCCCTGCCGGCCGGAAAAGCGTGGTCTTTCTCGGGTCAGTCAATGACGCTACTGCTGACGATCTCAGAGCGGAGGCTGAAGAGCTTGGCATTCATGTTGCCGGATTTCTTCCTGAATCCCGTTTTGATAAAATGCCCGCCATCGGCCCCGATACCGTACTTGCTCCGATCCAGCCCTATCTTTCGAGGGTTGCCGTCAAACTGGAACGTGAACGGGGAGCGCGTGTTCTCCACTCTCTTTTTCCTTTCGGTCCAGATGGATCGAGGGTTTTCTGGGAGGATCTTGCCCGCGAATTTGGTATCACCATTGATCTTCGCGACCGCGAAAAAGCCGCATGGGAGAAAATTCGCAGTCAGACAGAGCTCCTTAAGGGAAAAAAAGTTTTTCTGACCGCCGATACCATGATGGAACTGCCGCTTGCACGTTTTCTGAAAAGCGCCGGTGCCGATGTTGTTGAATGCAGCAGCGCCTATATCAACAAAAAATTCCACGCTCGTGAACTTGAGGCTCTTTCCGGCGTCCGTGTTGTCGAGCAGCCTAACTTTCATCGTCAGCTTGAGGATGTCAAGCGCATCCAGCCGGACCTGATTGTCACGTCGCTGATGACCGCCAATCCTTTTGCCGGCAATGGCTTTGTTGTCAAGTGGAGTATGGAGTTCATGCTTATGCCGATTCATAGCTGGTCGGGGGTCATTCCACTGGCGAATTTGTTTGTTTCACCGCTCCATCGCCGAAGCAATCTGCCCGCCTTTGACAAGGAGGTCTGGCTTGAAGGTGTCATGCCGAGCGCTGAATAATTCACGGAAGGAAATCGTAATAACAAACGTTACAGAGTATGCGCTTAGCTTTCTGGCTCTATGAGGGAACTGCCCTCCATGGTATCAGCCGAGTCACCAATAGTATGAAAGGGGTTCACACCGTCTATCATGCGCCCCAGGGCGACGATTACATTACGGCCACCTACAGTATGCTTGAACGAACCCCGGATTTTCCCGGATTGTCAATCAGCGTGGTTCGGGGCAGAGACCTTGCCCAGGGAGTTTCAAGACTTCCGGGAACACTGCAGCAGGTTGATCACCACTACCATCCCGATCTTACCGTTATCGCACCGAGCTGCAGTACAGCTCTTCTTCAGGAAGATCTTCACCAGCTTGCGGCACATTCAGGTCTGCCGCCGGAAAAGATTCTTGTTTATGCGCTTAATCCCTTCAGGGTATCGGAAAATGAGGCGGCTGACGGTCTGTTTACCGAACTGGTGAAACGATATGCCGCACCTCAGGAGAAAACCGCTGTGCCGTCAGTAAACCTGCTCGGCTTTACCTCGCTCGGGTTTCATCTGCGCGCTAACCTTACAAGTCTAAGGCGCATGCTCGAGACCCTTGGCATTACGGTCAACGTCGTTGCACCGTGGGGTGCAGGGATTGAAGATCTCCAGAAACTGCCCGCAGCCTGGCTCAATATTGCTCCTTACCGTGAAATCGGTTTGACAGCGGCGGAATATCTGGCTGAAACATTTGCCATGCCGGCGATCTATGATGCCCCGATAGGTGTAGAACCTACTCTTGCCTGGCTTCGCTCTGTCATAGAAAAGCTTAATCTTACAGCTGCTGAAAAGGGCGTTCCTCCAATTACCCTGCCTAAGCTCAGTGCTTTCTCACTTGACGGTCTGAGTGCACCAAGTGGTGTTCCATGGTTTGCAAGAACGGCTGATATGGAAAGCTTCAGCAACAAGCGGGCTTTTGTGTTTGGCGATGCTACGCACACAGTTGCGATTGTGAAGTTTCTGCATGATGAACTCGGTATGAAGATTATTGGTGCAGGCACCTATCTGGAGCGTCATGCAGACTGGGTACGTAAAGAGTTGGAGGGTTACCTCCCCGGTGCACTTGTCGTAACCGACCGGTTCCAGGATGTGGCAAAAATTATAGACGATGAAATGCCTGATCTTGTATGCGGCACCCAGATGGAGCGCCACAGCTGCCGCAAGCTTGATGTCCCCTGCATGGTTATCTGTCCTCCGACCCATATTGAAAACCATCTGCTCGGCTATTATCCGTTTTTCGGCTTTGATGGATCTGATGTCATTGCCGACAGGGTCTATCTTTCATGTAAACTCGGCCTCGAAAAGCATCTGATCGACTTTTTCGGTGATGCCGGTCTGGAATACGAGGAGAACGAAGCAGTTGCAACACCTGAGGTTGAGCCCTTCACCGGTAACGGACATAGTGCACCGACGGTTGAGGTTGAGAAAGAGGCAGTTGCTGAAGATGGTGAGATGAGGTGGTCCGAAGATGCTGAAACAATGCTTAAGAAAGTGCCGTTTTTTGTTCGTAAAAAGGTCAGGAAGAATACTGAAACGTTTGCCCACAGCATCGGCGAGTCCATTGTCACTGTAGAAGTTTTCCGAAAGGCAAAAGAGTCTCTCGGCGGGTAAGGTTTTTCTATCAATCAATTTCTCTGTTATCATTATGAGCTTAGTATTAGCCGTATATGGGAAGGGCGGCATAGGAAAAAGCACCACAAGCGCCAATATTTCCGCAGCACTTGCCCTTAAAGGCGCAAAGGTGTTGCAGATAGGCTGCGATCCCAAGCATGACAGCACATTCCCTATCACCGGGAAGCTGCAGAAAACCGTTATTGAGGCTCTTGAAGAGGTTGATTTTCACCATGAAGAGCTGACGGCCGAAGATATTATCGAAACCGGATTTGCCGGCATTGACTGTCTTGAGGCAGGCGGCCCTCCAGCCGGAAGCGGTTGTGGTGGCTATGTTGTCGGCGAATCGGTCACCCTGCTCCAGGAACTCGGTCTTTACGATAAATATGATGTCATACTGTTTGATGTCCTCGGCGACGTGGTGTGCGGCGGTTTCAGCGCTCCGCTGAACTATGCCGACTATGCCATCATTATTGCCACGAACGATTTCGACAGCATTTTTGCCGCTAACCGTCTCTGCATGGCTATCCAGCAGAAGAGTGTGCGCTACAAGGTTAAACTTGCAGGTATTGTTGCCAACCGGGTTGACTACACCACCGGCGGAGGTACAAATATGCTTGACCAGTTTGCCGAAAAAGTAGGTACACGACTGCTTGCCAAAGTACCCTATCACGAATTGATCCGCAAGAGCCGCTTTGCAGGCAAAACCATGTTTGCCATGGAGGATACTCCCGACAAGGAAGAGTGCCTTGTTCCCTACAACGATATTGCCGATTTCCTCATCCAGGAAAATCCGGTAGCCGCAGTTCCGGTTCCGATCGGCGACCGCGAAATCTTCGCCATGGTCGGCGGCTGGCAGTAAAACAAGATTCTATCATACACAAAAAAAGCGGATCAATAGATCCGCTTTTTTTATACACCAGTCGAAAGTAAATCCAACCTATAGGCCCTATTCTTATTCTATAAATACGTCAATTATTATGTTTTATTTCTATTAAAATACACTATATTTATCAGTGGTTCTAATAATAGCAGGTCTCAAACAAGAGAATCAATGATTGAATCTATCAGAATAGCAGGCGTTGCAAGTTATAGCCAAACTCCTGAGTTTTTGACAGGCTTATCCAGATTTAATTTTCTCTACGGCTCTAATGGATCAGGGAAAACAACGATTTCCCGTGTACTTGCGGATGATAGTGGGTTCCCGGCCTGCAGCGTGACATGGAACGGTATGAAGTTGCAGACGATGGTCTATAATCGGGATTTTGTCACAAGGAACTTCAGCCAATCATCTGTACTCAAAGGAATTTTCACTCTTGGCGAAGAGAACATTAATGTCATAAAGGGAATTTCTCTTGCAAAGGGCGGGCTTGATGCAATCACAAAGAAAATCAAGGAGATGCATTTTGTCCTGCATGGGAAAGATGGGAGTGGAGGCAGGATGGGAGAGCTGGCCTCCCTCGACGAAAATTTCAAAGAGAAATGCTGGTCTTCCTACAAAAAGTACAAAGATAAGCTTTACGATGCGTTTGATGGTTTCAGATCAAGTAAAGTGAGGATCAAAGATAAGGTTCTGAAAGAGTGGACTTTCAATTCTGCGCCGATAAAGTCTCTGGCTTATCTCGAAAAAATTGCGGGGACAGTTTTTGGTCCCGCACCTGCTTTAGAGCAGATAGTTCCATCCATAGATGCATCCAAAACTGTTGCCCATGAATCAGCTGCAATTCTCAGGAAAAAAGTGATTGGCAAGGAAGACGTTGATATTGCGGTAATGATCAAAAAACTGGGCAACAGTGACTGGGTCAGAGAAGGGCGTGTTTTTTATGATGAAAACGGGATGGTATGTCCATTTTGCCAACAGAATGCAACTGATGTATTCGCACAAAGTTTGAACAACTATTTCGATGAGGTATTCAAGGAAGAGAGTAACGCTCTTGATGATCTCTACATAAACTACATGGAGGACTCTGCTCGACTTCAGCGGCAGATTGCATTAGTCATAGCAACACCATGCAGGTTTCTTGATTTCGAAAGGCTGAAAAATGAAAGGGAATCTCTGGATATCAGGGTCGTAATGAACCTTCAGCAGCTGACCTTAAAAAAGAAAGAGCCAAGCCGGGTAGTTGCGTTGCAATCCATTACCGATGTGGTGTTTACAATAAAAACGCTTATCGCTAATGCAAATGCACTGAATCGTGAGCATAACAAGATGGTTGACAATCTCGCTCAAGAGCGACGCAATCTGACAGCGCAGGTCTGGAAGTTTATTCTCCATGAAGATCTCAAAACTGATTTGCAGGATTACGACTTTATGCGGAAAGGATTGAATAAGGCTATTGCGGAAGTGACAGCACAAATTGATTCTGCAACAATTTCCCGGCGAGTTAAGATTGCTGAAATCAGGGTACTTGAGAAGAGTTCGACAAGTGTCCAACCTGCGATTGATGATATAAACGCACTGTTGTTATCTGTCGGATTTGAGTGTTTTTAACTTAAAAAAGCTCACAATGGAACAGGTTACCAGTTAATCAGGGCGGATGGATCAGATGTAAAAGAGACATTGAGTGACGGTGAATCCTCATTTGTTTCTTTCCTCTATTTTTATCATCTCCTGAAAGGCAGTACTTCGGAGTCAGGTATGACAACGGATCGCGTTGCTGTCTTTGATGACCCGGTCTCCAGTCTTGACAATGATATCCTGTTAATAGTCAGCGATCTCATGAAAGGCTTGTATGACGAGATGCAGTCAGGAAAAGGTAACATCAAGCAACTATTCATCCTTACCCACAACCTCTTTTTTTATAAAGAGGTCACCTTCAACCCCCGAAATGAGTCAACATTCTGGACAGTAAAAAAAACCGGCCTCGAATCAAAGATAGAGCAGCTAATGATATAAGTCCTATAGGACCCATAAAACCTATAAAAACCCTCAAACAGCTTTATTCTTTTTGAGGTATATTGAAGTGCTTCAGTTTTTGAGCTGAATAAAAATACACTGATACTGAACGAGTGAGAAGGTGGTATGAGTAATAAAGAGATCCTTGAACTGGCGATTGCTCTTAAACCGGTGGAGCGGCTGATGATTATTGAGGGGTTGCTGCGAAGCCTTGATGAGCCTGATCAAAGGATCGATGAAATATGGGCTGTTGAAGCAACAAAACGTCTCAAAGCCTATAGAGAAGGGCGCCTGGAGGGCATTCCTATGGAAGAAGTGTTTCAAAGAAGATGATCAGGATCATTTTTTCAAAGTATGCAATGCAGGAACTCGATGATGCAACCCATTTCACTACAGCTCAACTGTTGAGCCCTCTGTTTTTATAAGTCCTATAGGGCTTATGCGACCTATAAGACCTATTCTTCCTTCAATTAAATCTCACAACGGTAGTTGCACCTGATAGTCTTGTTTTCCTGCCGAATGTCAGCCTTGATCTTAGTCTTCGGATTTACCAGTTCCTGCAAAAGAGCCGTGAAGGTTCCAAGGTAGAAGTTGCCGACAACAGGATGGGTCGGGTAGGTTACTATCACGGTTATTTCAGGCGGACGGCTCATGATGTAGCTGAATTTTCCGCTGCCGGCAAAGGTCCATGCGTTTTTACTGATGGCGAAAAGGAAAATCTTGAATGCCGGTCGACCGGGCAGAAGTTTCACAATTTTCTGGAAGATAGCGGGAATGCGGACTTTGAGAAGATAGCGGGCTGTGCGTTCTCCCGATTCCTTCAGAATTTCTGCCGTAGATGTATTCCCGATCTCTTTCTGCAATGAGGTGACCATCGCATGAAATTTTGACTCTTCAATCATCTCGGTCGGAAGGTTTCCGATGAAGTGTCCCTGTCCGATTTTTTTCAGTATTGTGTCAGCTTTGGTTTTACCGAATTTGGCTTCAAGAGCTGCGACGGTCTGGATAATGGAGTTAGGTCCTATTTTTGAAGGTGTGCTCATCGTGGGAAAAAATCTGTTTTATTATCGTGATGTTATGATCTGAATATCGATGTGTTCGCTTGTCCATCCGGCGCGAACTTTTACAGGTTCAGCAAAGAACCCGAACGCTTCGGCGGGTCTGTAAGGCTCGATTGATCCTGGATTCCATTGCTGGTATGGGGCAGTCGGTTTGCTGCCTGACGGTATAAATGCACTGACGGTATAGCTGCCGGGTGGAAGTTCCGGGAACAGGTAGCGAAATGTTCCGTTCTTGTCGCAAAGTGCTGTTGTGCTGTATGTTGACGGTGAACCTGACACTTTTGCCTCGATCACTGCATACTTTCCTGCGGCATGGCCCGTTCCGGAAATGCTTCCGGTCTCTTTTTTCTCTGCTGTCCTGAATTGCGACACTACCGGTTTAGTGTTATCTGGTTTTTCGGTCGCGCTCGTAAAGCTTGCAGCATTGACACTTACGCTGTATGATCGGCCGGGTTGAAATCCATTGGCTGGTTTCAGGGCAAAGGTGCGCGGGTCAATTTTTATCAATGAAAAATGAATGTTACTCTCAGCGCCGGAAACTCTTTCAGTAAGGGTTATTGCCTGGCTGAGTGCCGCTTCAGCGACCGGAGCTGACAACTTGATCAGGACTACTTTGCCGAGTGACGGCAATGCCAGATCAAGGTATGCCGGATTGCTTCTGTTTTCAGGAGCAATGGTTACCGAAACCGGGCGGTTTCCTGCAGGTCGTGATGAGGCGTAGAATGGAATTGTTCTGATTGTTCCAATGCCTTCATCAGGGATGTAACTGATAATGTAGGGTTCATTGGGCTGGAGCTTACCTGTCACAATAAGAAATTCCCTCTCATAGAGTGAGCGGTTTTTACTGAACCAGCTGACAGCAGGAATCAGGGTTTGAGATATAGCGTGGCGGATCTGAAGCTTTTCGGGATTGAAAGAAGTAATGTTGACCGGACGGCCGAATTTGATTTCGAGCAGCTGCTTATCGAGAGGAGTACAGGATACAAGACCATCGGTATCGCTCTGCACACCCTCAAGCCGGAACAATAGGCTGGAAGAACCTGCGGAAACAGTGGATGCATTGCTTAAGCCAACCTCTTCACTCTTATAGGTGTAGCGCAGGTCATTGTTGCGGTTGTTAACGGCAACAATTCTGTAAGAGCCTGGACCGATGTTGTTGAAAGAGAAGGTACCGGAGGCATTCGCCTGTATAAGGTAATCAGGCTCTCTTGTGAGCAGGTTTCGGGTCGCAGCGGTGTTTGACTGTTCGGAAAAAGCCAGCAGTAAGGCGTTTGTGGCCGGTGAAAAGTCAGCGTTAACGACTTTACCGCTGATTACTCCGGTATCGATACCCGGTCCGGTGGAAAATGCGATGGTATTGGGAGCTCGAAAGGTGCGGCCCTGGTTGTCTCTAAGATTTTTGTCGAGGGTGATGACGTAGGTGCGGTTTTTTTCAAGAGGTTTGAACAAGGTTATATCCACCTCTTTTCCTTTAACAGCAATATCGTAACCGCCGATTGAGGGAGAAAAAAGAAGCCCATTGAGCAATTGCCGTCCAGAAATATAATGGTTGAACGTCAGGTGTAATCTGTCGGTGGATACATTGACGGAAGAGGGTGCAGGATTTGAAAATTTCACCTGTAATGGAGTTGTATCGACCGGGCCTCCTGTCGGCGGACGATCGGAAGCGCAGCCTCCAGGAAGCCATAGCAGGAGAATGAAGAACATCTTCATGATACGTCTGAAACTCTGCATGAAAATCCTTCGGTTCTCTGGTAAGAGCGGCTTGATTGTATGTGTCTGTGAAAATTCGTAAATTAAAAACTAAAGTAGTTCTATGAAAGTTTTTCGTGAAAAATTATAGATTGATTGTGATATAGATGGCCAGAAGAAATATTAAAGTTCTTTATGTCTCCGGTGAAGTTTCTCCTTTTGTAAGAATCAGCGCGCTTGCTGATTTTATGGCATCATTCCCCCAAGCTATTGAGGAAGAAGGGTTCGAGGCTCGCATCATGATGCCGAAATACGGCACGATCAATGACCGTAAGTTCCGGTTGCATGATGTATTGCGTCTGTCGGATATAGAAGTTCATCTGAAGGAGAAAGTCGACCTGCTGAACGTCAAGGTGACGGCATTGCCTTCGAGCAAAATTCAGACATACTTTTTGTACAACGAAAAATACTTTAAGCGTAATGGTCTATTTACCGATCTCTACAGCGGAAATGATCTGAAGGGAAGTGCCGACAAGGTTGTTTTTTTCAATGTAGGCGTTCTTGAAACCCTGCAGCGGCTTGGATGGAAGCCCGATATTATCCACTGTCACGACTGGTATGCATGTCTTATTCCCCTTCTGCTGAAAACAGTCTATGCATCGAATGAGTTTTTCAAGGATATAAAAACTGTTCTTACCATTCATAATATTTACCGGCAGGGTGTTATTCCATTCAAGTCATTCCAGAAGCTGCTGCCCGAAGAGGTATGCTCCGGCCTCTATTGTGCCAACGACGAGGTGAATATGCTCTATACCGGTGTTGAACATGTCGACCTGTTCACCACGACATCGAAACGCTATGCCGAAGAAATTGTTCAGGATGGTCCGCAGACTTTCGGGCTTGGCCCTGTGCTTGAGGAACATCAGGAAAAGTTTTACGGGATCATTAACGGCATTGACAGCCGCCAGTGGAACCCTTCGACTGACAAGCTCATCAAGAAGCGCTATGGTCTTGAAAATATGGATGGCAAGCTTGACAATAAAAAAGCTCTCTTGGAGGACGCAGGCCTGCCCTATCGCGAGGGTGTACCTCTTGTGGGTGTTATTGCCAATTTTGATGAGTTTCAGGGAGCGGAGCTCCTGCTGCAAAGTCTTGAACAGCTTGCAGCCCTAGATATTCAGCTTATCATCAGTGGTTCCGGCGACAAGAAATACGAAAAGCTTTTTCAGGATTTTGCAGCCGCACATCCCGAACAGGTGAGCCTGCATGGTGAATTTTCCGATTCTTTTTTCCACCTTGCCATAGCGGGGCTGGATATTCTGCTTATGCCGGGTATGATTGAGTCGTGCGGCATGATCCAGATGTTTGCCATGAACTACGGCACCATACCTGTAGCGTATGCCGGAGGCGGGATTGTGGAAACCATAGACGATTTTGCCGATGAAAGAGGGTCGGGATTTATTTTTCATGACTATACGGTTGACTCGCTTCTCGGCAAGCTCAATGAGGCTATTGAATGCTTCCATGACGAGGAGAGCTGGGAGCCGATTGTCACTGCCGCCATGACCAGAGATTTCACCTGGAAAAATTCTGCTGAAGAGTATGATCAGTTGTACCGTCAACTTCTTGAAAAATAGGGGATGATGGGAGAAACAATCAAGGTCCTTTTTCTTGACAGGGATGGGACAATCAATCAGGATACGGGCAGTTACATCTACACCAAAGCACAGCTTATTCTTATAGACCGGGCTGATGAGGCGATTGCACTCGCAAAGAGTGCCGGGTTTCGGATTGTTATTATATCCAATCAGGCCGGTATTGCCAGAGGTATAGCTACGGTGGAGCAGGTTGAAGAGGTGAATCACTACCTCAACGACCTGCTTTCAGCCAGAAATGCAAGCTTTGACCGTTGTTATTACTGTCCTTACCATCCCGAGTATCCACATCCGGATTACGATCGTTTCATGGAGTTCCGGAAACCGGCGACAGGTATGGTTGAGCAGGCCATTGACGATTTTCTTGCCGAAGGGCTCATTGTTGACAGAAGTGCATCGTTTTTTGTAGGCGATAAAACGCTTGATGTGGAGTGCGGGCTGCGTGCCGGACTGAGACCGGTGCTGGTACGAACAGGGCACAACGAGGAAAAGCTCTGTATCGAACGCAATATCATTCCCGAATTTGTAGCTGACGATCTCTATAAAGCTGTTACGGAGTATATTCTTGCCGTTGCCTGATTGTGATCCGATTCCCTATGCCAGCGTCTTCAACGTATGCTGAGTCTTTATGTGCATATTCCCTTCTGTAAAACCCGCTGCAGCTACTGTGATTTCTATCTTGTAACGCGACCTGACCATATCGCGGCATTTTTCAAAGCACTTTCCATTGAAACCGCATCCCGTTCGTCCGATCTGAAAGGGCGCACGATCAGTTCCATTCATTTTGGCGGAGGTACCCCCTCTTTTGTGCCTGTCCGCTATCTTGCTGCATGGATCGATGAGATTGCCTCTTTGTGCCGCTTTGCACCCGATATTGAAATTGCACTCGAGGCCAATCCTGAAGATCTTGGCGGTAATGCCATGGATGAACTCCGGGCCTCCGGAATAACAAGGTTGAGCCTTGGTGTTCAGTCATTTACAACGGAAAAGCTGCAGGCTCTCGGCCGGGCGCATACGGCGCTGGAGTCGAAGGAGGCAACGGCAAAAGCGCTTCAGAAGTTTGAGTCGGTAAGCGTTGACCTTATCTGCGGCGTTCCAGGAGAGCAGCTTCCGCTCTGGGATGCCGATCTGCATGCGGCTATGGAACTCAGCCCCCAGCATCTATCGGTTTATATGCTTTCACTCGAGCCGAAGACCCGGCTTTACCGGGATGTTCTCCGTGGCGATATAACCGTTCCTGATGATGAGGTTCAGGCATCCCTCTATGAACATGCTCTCAGCCGGCTTGCAGAACAGGGATATTCTCATTACGAAGTATCGAACTTCTGTATGCCGGGCTATCATTCCCGCTATAATCTGGCAAGCTGGAAGCGGGAGCAATACCTTGGATTCGGCCCGTCTGCACACAGTTTTATTGTTACTGGGGAGAAAGAGACCCGCAGCGCAAATGTTTCGAGCCTGACCCGCTATATAGCTGCTCCCGGCAGCGCTGAGTCCTTTCGTGAAGTGCTTTCGGCTGAGGAGCGGTTTACAGAAGAGGTTTTTCTTTCACTTCGAATAAACAGCGGTCTTGATGTTGAGTTTTTGCGAAAAGAAAATAAATTAGGACTTCGTCTGTCACAGACTATTACCCGATTCGAACAGAAAGGATGGATAGAAGAGCGGGAAGGGCGTCTTTACCTGACACCGAAAGGTTTTTTGTTTGCCGATCTTATTGCCGGGGA
>Ga0118677_10007270_pt1 | contig 18352 bp, 20 predicted proteins | sample AliMusrvi5mmetaG_FD_86154 | JGI IMG/M metagenome (GOLD analysis project Ga0118677, IMG submission 86154) | reverse complement strand
GTTCAGTCAACTCATAAAGCCCGCCTGACTCGTGCAACAACTCGGCCATTCTCGCTCCTTCCCCAAGCGTTCTCAGCCGAGCTGATGCAGTTTAACCCGATCAATTTCGGTAGCGGGCTGAGTTGAACAGGGGGCTCGCCTGGTACCGCTCTGGCTTCCCCAATCGGTACCGCAATCGAACTTCATCCCCAGTTCGAAAGTGACTGCCAAACCAACAGGCGGGAAACCTGTTCAACGTGGAGGGCACCGTCCGACTGGAATAGGCTCCCGTCCCGCCGGTGCAAGCCCTCATGGGTGGGCAGAATTGGCAATCGGCCAGGGAGATTGGTCTGGTGCCGAGGAGATGGAGGAAGGAGGCTTGTTTCCGAAAGTTAACCGTGTTAGTTTTTTTGGCATGGAGAAGCACCATCAAGCTCAACTTCTGAGCATGGCTCGGGCCGACCATGAAATTCTTGCCCGAGCCATCAAAAACTTCCGCCGATTATTCGCGGGCAATCATCCGTCGACCGCCGCCCAAGAATTTAATGAGATCAAACAACTCATTACCCAAAAGATTCCCGAGCATTTCGCCGATGAAGAAGCGGTTTTCCCGTCGCTGCTCAGCGATAATCCCAGTCAGCACGTGGCTCAGGTCATCGCCGAGCTTCGCTCGGAACACATCCAGTTGTTAGAGGAAGTGCAACAAGTCAGCGACCAGCTTCACCCGTGCACCCTTACCCAATGTCACGGTCACCTTTGGTTGGCAATGCTGGACGTTTTTAAAGCCTTGGAAAAACACGCCGCCAAAGAAGAGCAGTTGTTCAAATCGTTCCGCTGAGCCCGCGCGGCCCATCGATTGACGCGGATTTAAGGATCCCGTCACCACGGATGAGCGCGGGACCAGTCCCAAACTTCGGTCAGATAGTTTTGTCGCCGGTGGCGAATGCTTGCCAGCGTTTGCGAATCCGGAACAGGTGCATTTTGCAGCCAAATAATCCACTTGTCCACTGCGGACAGAGGTTCTACACTCCAGTTGTGAATCAGCCCATTGGCACTGCCGGCGCTATCACGAGGCAACTGACGCAAAATCCCTCTGTGGCATCCGTCAGCACTCACCGGAGAATACGATGATCAAAGCAATCATTCGGAATGCACTTGTCGCCGCCGTTGCCATCAGCATCGGCGGTTCCATCCCCACTGCCCATGCCGATGCAAATCACACGGCGGAACAGCCGCCCAAACCGGTCAACCGACAAATCGAAGCTTCGTTCGTCTCCGTTGACGAGAGTGCAAAAACGATCACGGTTCGTTGCCAGCAACAGAATTTGACCTTCCACCTGACCACCCGTGGTTCCCTCAACACCGCCAGCGCCAAGCGAATCAAATCGGCCGAGTTGAAAAAAGGCGATTTGGCGGACTGGAAGAAAGGCGACAGGATTTACTTCAACTACAATAAAGCCGGTACCAATCTGATCGCAAGATATGTCGAAAATCGGACTCTTGCCGAGGAACACATGGGGAACGCAATCCACGCCCCCCCCGGCCCGATGCTGGCCGGCGCGATTTGTTTCCTGGCGCTATTGCTTCTTAGTTTTTTTGGAATATGCAATGTGGTCAGGAATTATTATACCGGAAAAATGTCCGGCGCACCGGCCTTGTTTTGGGTGATCCTGCGGGTCGCCATTGGGATTGCCTCCGTGTGGGGTCTCAGTTTTTTGACTCAAGAACCGGGGTTTGGCGAAATCCTGATCCGCATCGCAGGTTCCTGAAATCGTCGAGGAACAGGCAGTCCCAAAATCCGTGGGTAATTTTTCAAACCGTCGGTCGGCCTAGTTAGACAAAAAGAGAATTTGCGATTTTACTGAGGAAAATGGTGGATCCGGTCGGACTTGAACCGACAACCCGCTGATTAAGAGGGCGAAAAAACAGGTAAAATCCAGTAATTAATAGTTTCTGTCTGTAACTCTAACTGTCTTATTACGAGAGAATTACCTAAAAAACTCGTAAAAATGCAACCAGCGGTTACTTGATGGAATTGTTCGTTACAATGGGCATACCTTTGGGCATACCCGAGCCAATTTGAAATGATCGACAAAAACCGGCGCTCACAAGAGCGAGGCGTAGATTGGCACACGAACACGTCTCGTTAGCTGAGTAGACCAAATTCTATAGCATCGTAAAACGGTCTGGACAAATTAACGACGATGTCGACAGTGGGACGGTCGGCATTGATGTCTACCGGCCGTTCGCCATTTGCTCTGCCAAGAGCCGTGCTGCGTCGTTAGTTCCCGTCAGTATTCTCTCGGCGATGAAAACCGGAAATCTGCGCGGCAACTTCGCCCGTGCTTGCCCTAGAACCTTTGGCGTTTGGGCGATTACTTCATCCACGACGGATTTCATTTCTGAAAAACCGCAGCGTCTCGCCGTTTCTAGCCAATGCCGTGCGGAAATTTCTCGCCACCGATAATGCCGGCTCTTTCCACTCACAGCCAGCGCCATCTTTATTTTGTACGGCGACAATTGACCGCGGCCTTTGCCTAACATCGGATGCGCGGACAAAATGTCATAGCACGGCGTCAGTTGGTAAGCACCGCCGGCGCGCAGAAAAATACTAAAGTTCTTTGCGTGGCCGTCAATCGCGGCGAGCAGCCAAAACACCAATTGCGTGCGCATGAAATCGCGGCGATCCTCCGTTGCCCTCTCTGAACCGTGGAGCAGTTCCATAATCTGCCGGATGCCCGGCCCGCCGTCGTTTTCATATTTCAAGGCCGCCGGTGTGGCCGTGGCTTGACAGAAATCTTCCTGCGGCAAACGTATGATCCATTTTCCATCCTTGGCGAGCTGGCGGTCAAACCGCTCCACTACCAACGCTTTCTGTTCACCGAATGTCTCCATCTTGCACCCGGCAACCGGAATGCCATACGCCGAGACAATTTGAGCGCAGAGCCATTCGTTTTCGACAGACGTTGAAAGATCAATCCCTCCGGGGGTATTGCCGATCGGCAGTTTGACAATGTGTGTGGTTGGAGTTGAGCCAGTTGGGCGGTGCCATGCTCCATCGTGCCAAAGTAGTGCCGTTTTTTCCTGCGCGCCGGCCAGTGAAATGCGAAAGCTCTCGTCATCTAATTCGCCATGGCCAAACCCCGGATTCACAGTTTCGGCAAGAATTTTCTCAATGCCACCCCGCGTCAGCCGCTTGCCTGTAATCGCGCGCACATCCACCGGCGGATGACCTTCTGGTAACAGTTGAATTGCGCCCATGCAGTCGCGTCCGATTTCCTGCAACAAATCAAATGCGCGTGTGGAGGAAGCTCCAAATCGGCGCTGAACCCTCTCGCGAATGGCGCGACTATCGGGCAGCAAGTTGTCAAAAAATTGCTCCACGGCTCTCCGATACGGCGTGGCTGCTGGACGCAAAGGGAGCGATAATGAGATGGGCCGCGCCGAACTGGAAGCGAGCCATGACTCAGCGTACATGAACTCTTGCCCACCGCTTGGCGAGCGACGCCATTCGCCGACGTACTCGCCATTCATCCAGACCGAGAGTGCCTTGATTTTTCCAGCCCGGCCCATATCACCATTCTGACGGTGGGGTGTTTTTGCCGCGCGGGCGGACGACTAATTCCAGGTCCAATGCCGCCAGCAGCTTGAACACGCGGGCCAGCGACGTGTTCGCCGGATTAATCTCCAGCTTGGAGATTACCTTTTGCGGCAGTCCCACGCGCGCCCCCACCTGCGCCTGTGTGAGCTGCTGCGTTTTGCGGTAGCCTTGCAGCACCGCGCCCAGTTGCTGCGCCGTTTTGATCGGATAGTCGTTCATAGCCATTAAAAGGGATAAACTGAATTTATCCCTTATACAAGGTAAAAGTCGTTTATCCCGTTAAGCGGATAATTTCTCCTTTTTGTCCTCCGGCATGGCAGCTGTCGCCAACTGAGCCCAAGATTTATGTCTTGAAGATATCGACTGCGAACGGATTCGCCGAGTGGATCGATTCCACCGCCACGCCATAAGCATTGCGGAAGGCCCGGCCCCCGACGCGGCGCGGCGACCATTTGATTTCAAACGCTTTCAGGCTGTCCCCTTGTTTGACCACCAAGTCCACTTCCGACTGGGCCCGCGTGCGCCAGAAGAACAACGCGCCAACGCTCACCAGTTTGATGCCATGCCGCGCCGATAGTTTCCGTAATTCCTCCGAGAATGATTTGAAGTCGAATGCGGTGGATCCGGCGGTTTTGTTGCTACTGATTTCTTCAATTACCGGTTCTAAATCTCCGGAACATGGATTTTGCTGATACCTGACTCTGTCTCGCGATGGGTTAAACGCCAGGATTCCTCCCCAGGTATTCACCGCGAGACCAATATCGCGACGGTTCGACAACGCCTCTAATTCTTTGACGAATACCGCAAACGTTGGTGCTACCTCACTTGATTCAACGAAACAAATCGCTGTGCGTACCGGTTCGTTCCAACCGGACATGGCCGCCATTTTCTGTGAGCGTGTAAATCAGAACCCAGTCCGGCTCAAGATGACAGTCCCGACTTCCCGAAAATTCGCCCCGCAACGGGTGGTCTTTGTATTGAGGCGGTAACGGCTCACCATCAATCAGAAGATCGAGTACCGCTTTCAGCCGGGCCAAATCCTTGCCGCGTTTGCCCGCGAGCCTGACATCTTTCTTGAACTGCTTGGTACGGCTGAAGGTTCTCACAAGTCCAGATCGGCGTAGAGTTCCTTCTTACTGCCAAACCGCTTCACCGCCTTGCCATCCTTGCTGGCGCGCAGCGTCCGGGCGGTGAGTTCGTTCGGAACCCGCACATCGAAAGGCAGGCCGCGTTGCAGCTTGATTTGGCGATAAAGAAGGTTAACCGCGTCGGAAACCGTCAAGCCCAGCGTGTCCAGAATGGCTTCCACCTCGCTCTTGAGGTTCGGCTCCATCCGCGCCCGAATCATGGCTGTTTTGTTCATGGGCCTAATGTAGCCCACTTGTAGCTACATGACAACGTTTTTCAGACGGGTGTCGCGGTCAGTAATCTTGCTCAGGTCGATTTCTTTCCAATCGATTGGAATCCTGATCCTGTTTCGGCCTTGCACTCAACCCGTTGCGAGGATGAGTGCAATAACAACGCAACTGGCTGATTGCGTTGGCTTTACATTCCATCGTCCACCTGTTAAACTGGGAGCATCTGAGGGCAATAAAATGACAACGACCAACCCAACCCCACAAGTGAAGGTCAAGGATGAACCCGGCAAACAGGTTTTCCTTTGCGAGGACAAGGCGATCTTTTTTGTAACCATCGAGCACGATGAGGATTGCCCTAATCCGCTTGAAGATTGTGACGGGATGGGACACATCCTCTCCCTGAATCGTCGACATCGAAACTTCAAGCCGGAGGACATCGAACGCCTACTGGCCGAACGCCCGGATGATGTTGTCCCCCTGTCTTATTTTGAACATGGGCTTTGCCTTTGGGACGTTCAGGGCGGAGCGCGAATTCGCAACTGCCCCGACATGCGGTGGGACTCCGCCTGCTGTCAAAGTCGAACCTGATTGTCGATGTGGCCAAGGGAATTCCCGAGTCCCAGCGGCAGCGGTTGATCTTCGGTCTGAGCACCGGCACGTTGGACGACAAACTCGCCCGGTCCTTCGAGGCCGGCACCCCACTCGTCAGCAAACGTCTGGAAGCCCTGCGGTGGTTGCAGGATGAGGGCTTCCGCACCTTCGCGATGCTCTGTCCATCGCTCCCGCAGCGCGACTACCCGCAGTTCGCTCGGGACATGGCGGCCGCAATCCGGTGGGAACGCTGCGAGCACATTTGGGCCGAAGTGCTCAATGCTCGCGGGGAGTCATTTCAGCGAACCTTTAACCCGACTTCCGCTACTCGACTCGGTTTTGATTTTTTTTGCGAGAGTGTTCTGCGGATTTGCTGAGGATTTCGTCAGCGGTACTTGCGAAACGGCGTGTAGTGGCGACCTACCCCCTTGCGGTGGCGCATGCACTGCCAGTATTCTGCCGGCATGTTTCTGAAATGTAGTGTGCGCCGCAAAAACGGCAAGGAGCATCGGTCGTGGTCGGTCGTCGAGAGCCGCCGTGTTGGCGGCTCGGTTCTCCAACGGCACGTCCTCTACCTGGGCGAAATCAACGACTCCCAACGCGCCGCCTGGCAGAAATCCATTACGGTGTTCGATGAACAAGAGGGGCACGCCCGCCAGTGCGCGCTCTTTCCCGCAGATCGCACGCCCACCGTCAGTGACACCCCGGCGGTGCAGGTGCGGCTGGACCGCCTGCAACTCTCCCATCCCCGTACCTGGGGTGCCTGTTGGCTGGGCGATCAACTCTGGCGCGAACTCCAACTCGACACTTTTTTTGCTGCGCAGCTGGGATACAGTCGCGAGGGTACGGACTGGGAAAAGGTTCTCCGCGTGCTGACGCTTTACCGGCTGCTCTCGCCCGGCAGTGAATGGCGGCTGCACCGGCACTGGTTTGGCACCACCGCGCTGGCCGATCTGCTGGGCGTGGACGAGCGCCTCGCGCAGGACGACACCCTCTATCGCGGCTTGGACGGCCTGCTCGTACACAAGGACGCGCTCTTCACCCATCTGCGCGAGCGCTGGAGCGATCTGTTCGGCGCGAAGTTTGATGTGGTGCTCTACGACCTGACCAGCACCTACTTCGAGTGCGATGTGCCCGAAGCGGAAACGGATCCCCGCCGCTTCGGTTACAGCCGGGACAAACGCAGCGACTGTGTGCAGGTCGTCGTCGCGCTGGTGGTCACGCCGGACGGACTGCCGCTGGCGTATGAAATGTTCCCCGGCAACACTGCTGACAAGACCACGCTGCGTGACATGCTCGCCCGCATTCAAAAACGGTATGGCCAAGCCGAGCGCATCTGGGTGATGGATCGGGGCATCCCCACCGAAGCGGTGTTGGCCGAGTTGCGGCAGAGCGGCGCCAAGGTGAGTTATCTGGTGGGCACACCCAAGGGCCGCTTGACGCAACTGGAACAGGCACTGGCCGAAAAGCCCTGGCAGCAAGTGCGGCCACAACTGCGCGTGAAGCTGCTCCCGCAGGACGGCGAAGTCTATCTCCTGGCGGAAAGTGGCGCCCGCACCGGCAAGGAACGCGGCATGCGCCGCCGCAAGTTCAAGGGCTACTGGCAGCGCCTGCACGAACTGGCGCAGCAGGACCTGACCCGCGATCAACGCCTGGAGAAGCTGGGCGCCGCGCGCGACCGGGCCGGGCGCGGCGTGGCCGGTCTGGTGAAAACCACCGTGGCGGCGACAGGCCAACTGACCTTCACCCTCGACCGGGCCCGGTTGCGCACCCTGCGCGGCCGCGAAGGCCGGTATCTGTTGCGCACCAACCTGAGCGCCGACAACCCCGAACTGCTCTGGCGTTGCTACATGCAGTTGGTGTTCGTGGAAGAAGCCTTCCGCACCTTGAAAGGCGACTTGGGGTTGCGGCCCATTTACCACCACAAATCCGCACGGATCGAAGCGCATCTGTTCGTGGCGTTCCTGGCGTATTGCCTGAGCATCACGTTCCGCCAGCGGCTCAAAGCGCTGGCGGGCGGTCTGATGCCGCGCGTGATCTTCGAAAAACTGGCCATGCTGCAACTCTTGGACGTGCGGATCCCCACGACCGATGGACGGGAATTGCTACTGGTGCGCCGCACCGAACCAGATCGGGATGTGGCGTTGCTGCTGGCACGGTTGAATCTGCAACTGCCGCCGCAACCACCCCCGCGCATCAGCCAGCCCCAAGCCAACTGAGCCCGGGCCGATGTAGTGGCGACCTTTGGCCCTCGCTGCGCCAAAACCCCAGCAAAATCAACTCCGCCAATCCGCCGGCAACCCCAGTAGCGGAAGTCGGGTTAAGACGTACTCCGTCAGCCGCATACGATGGCTTCGCGTGCCCATCTGAAAACGATGCGCCAGCCATGCCACCGTCGCCAGAAACCCCAGCCGGTCCTGTTCATCAGGAAAGATCGCTTCCGGCTGATCGTCGCGATTGTTGATGTGGTCGATCGCCCCTGCCTACTCAACTCGGACTTTTCGTACCATGCCATTGAGAATCCGCCACCGAGTACGGAGTTGTCAATACTATGGACCGCCCCCTTTACGACCTCTATATAAGCGCCCTTCCGGACGCGACCACGCGTGGCGCGTGGCGAGCCGGCAGGTGTGAACCAGCGACATCGCGCGCGGAAGGGCGCCCTACGGTGGCAGTACCCAGATGTGCCCGTGACCCTACACGGTGAATCCGTCGTTTTTCAACACCCTGCTAAAGCGCGCGGCGTCATTCCAGAGTTCGCGCGTAGGTCACCCCGAGCGTCTCGAGCAGCTTCGTGTGCGTCTTTAAGCGGGCCTGAAAATTGGCATAATTACGACTGTCTTTGGGGGACCATAATGTTTCCGCCAGTGCACAGGCGCGCGGATAAACCATGAACTGCGTCGCCCCGTAATTGGGAACAAACTCGGTCCACAAATTCCCCCCGCCCCCGAGGATATGCTGCACCTTGTCCGCCGCAATTTCGGCCGGAATCGGTTCGAACTCGTAAACCTTCTCGACTGGCAGCAGCGGCGCCCAATCCGCGCCACGCGGTTGCCCAACTCCGCCCTGGTAATAATCAAAATAGCAATGGGTCGTCGGCGTCATCACCACATCGTGGCCGGCATTGGCGGCGGCAATCCCGCCGGTCACACCGCGCCAACTCATCACCGTCGCGTTGGGCGCGAGGCCCCCTTCCAGGATTTCGTCCCACCCAATCAGCCGGCGCCCCCGGGCATTGATAAATTTCTCTATGCGCTTGATGAAATAGCTCTGGAGTTCGTCTTCGTTTTTCAATCCCTCTGTCCGGAGGCGTTGCTGACAGCGCGGACAGTTCTTCCAGTTGGTCTTGGGCACTTCATCCCCGCCGATATGGAGATATGGGCCAGGGAACAGCGCAATCACTTCGCCGAGGATCTGTTCGAGAAACTCAAACACCGCCTCTTGACCGGCACAGTAAATCCCCGCGCAGATTCCGCCGTTCATTTCAATTGCGTACGGCCCCCCTGAGCAGCTGAACTCCGGATGCGCCGCCAATGCCGCGGTCGAATGGCCCGGCAGTTCAATTTCAGGCACCACGGTGATGTGCCGACTCGCGGCATGCGCCACGATTTCCCGCACATCCTCCGGCGTGTAATAACCGCCATACCGGCCATCCGCCCGGTAATTCCGGCTCGCACCGGCATCCAAACCAAAACCAATGCCATCGCGCCAGGCACCAATCTCGGTCAGCCGGGGATAGCGTTTGATCTCCACCCGCCAGCCTTGGTCATCGACGAGATGCCAATGGAAAACATTGAACTTATGCAGGGCCATCACATCGAGGAAATGTTTGATTTCCGCTTTCGTGAAAAAATGCCGGCTGACATCCACCATCAGCCCCCGCCAGCCAAACCGGGGTTTATCCCAGATTCGGCAACAGGGCAGTGCCCCCTCGGCCGTCCGCAGTTGACGGAGGGTTTGCTGGCCGTAAAAGATCCCGGCAGGGGAGTTCGCCGCCAGTGTCACCGCGGTCGGTGTGACCTGCAGCTCATAGCCTTCGAGGCCGAGCGCGGGATCGGCCGAACTGATTACTGTGACTTCAGCTTTTGATTGGCCCGGTAATTCTTCCACGCGGACCGGCTGGGGAATGATCGGTAGCATTAGCTCGCAAATCCGATCCCGGCCAGAAACGCCCGAGCCAGCACCATGTGGCCAACCGCAGTGGGGTGAACGCGATCCCACCCGAGTGTCGCCGGATACATGTATTGCAATACTTTGTCGAATGCAGCCTGGGTGTCCACAAAGACTGTGCCATGTTTGTCCGCAATCTTCTTCACCAGTCGGCCGTATTCGTCCATCCGGGCGCGCATCCCATCTTGGCGGTTGGGTTCCAGATAATACGGCGTCAGTAGGACCAGCCCTTTCACCAGCGGCACGGTCTGGGCAACGAGCTCGTCGAGTGTCGCCGCATATTCCTCCGGCCCGACATGAATCTCCGTCATCCGGGGCAGGTCAAACTGCCGCCAGACATCATTGATCCCAATCATGATGGCCAGCCAGTCCGGTTTCAAGGCGATGACATCGGTTGCCCAGCGGTTTTTTAGATCGCGCACGGTATTTCCACTGCACCCCATGTTGACGACGCGAATGTATTTCTCAGGGCTGGCGGCACCGAGTGTCGCCTCCACCAGGGCGACGTAGCCCTTGCCGATGGCCCCAAACAATCCTTCGCCGACCGGCCGGGCCCGCTCGCAGTCCGTAATCGAGTCCCCAATAAATACCAGCTTGGAGTTGGCAGCAATTTTCATCGGGCGGCCCACAGCATTCCACGGCGTTGAATTTCCCGCGCTTCCGGCACATCAAAATCTTTGGCGACATGACCGAGCGATGAGTAAAACACGCGCCCCTTCTCCCAGGTGCGCTTCCAGACCACCGGCATCACCGTGCCGTTCACCCAGGGTGAACTGACGCGGTCGCGGAACGTCGTGGTGGCCAGCACCACATTGCCCGGATCGGTGTGCATATAATACTGCTCACTGTGCATTTTAAAATCCGCAATCCCCGCCGTAATCGGATCGGCGTGGTGAGTAACGTTGACGGTGTAATCGATGATGCCGTCGGGGTGCGCGACCCATTGGCCGCCGGTCATGAATTGGTAATTGGTATTTTCCCGAAACGAATCCCCCATTCCGCCATGCCAGCCGGCAATCCCAACGCCGCTGGCGACAGCGTCGAGCAGGCCTTTCTCCTGATCACCGGTAATTTTACTCATCGTCCAGACCGGCACGATGAGGCTGAGCGATTGCAGGTAGTCCTTCTCCGTATACACGGCGAGGTCGTTGGCGATGCGGACCTCGAAGCCTTCGCGTTCCAGAATGGGTGCAAAAACTTCCGTACATTGTTTCGGTTCGTGGCCGTCCCAGCCACCCCAGTTGATCAGTGCTTTCTTTTTCATATTAATCGAGTTCTCCCAATTGCAAGCCCACCGGCAATGCCGCCGGCCGTTCGCAGGTGCTTTTCATTTTGATATGCCGGCCGGTCGTCGAGGCTTCCTCGAACGCTGCCATCACGTCCAAAACATGAAACGCCAGTTCGCCGCTCGCGCGATGCGGGCGGCCGGTCGCAAGGCCTTGCACCATGTCGGCCAGACCGCTGCCCCGCGCCAAATCCGTCCGGTGCGTGAGCGTGACTTCTTCCCAGCCCTTGCCAGGCTTCGCCAGCTTGACCGGCCCGCCAAAGCCGTTCGGGTCCGGAACGCTCAACGAACCTTCGGAGCCGTACACCTCCAGAATCGGCAATGAATGTCCCCACATGTCAAAGCTTTGAATGATCGTCACCACGGTCCCGTTGGCAAAATCCATCACACCAGCCAGATGGGTTGGCGTCTCGACTTTGACAATCTTACCCGCCTTCGGCTGACTGGTAATTTTTCGCTCCGGGAAACTGATCCGCGTGGAGCCGGTCACCCGTTTGACGGGGCCGAGCAGGTTCACCAGCGCCGTGATGTAATACGGCCCCATGTCGAACATCGGCCCGCCGCCAACTTCGTAATAAAATTCCGGGCTCGGATGCCACGACTCGTGGCCGTGGCCGCACATGAATGCCGTGGCCGCGATCGGCGTGCCAATCGCACCATCGTCAATCAGCTTGCGCGCGGTTTGCGCGCCGCCGCCAAAAAAAGTATCCGGGGCACTGCCCGTCCGCAGCTTCTTCTTTTTGGCCAGGGTCAGCACTTGCTTCCCTTCCGCCCGATTGATGCCAAACGGCTTTTCCGCATAGGTATGCTTGCCCGCGTTGAGCGCGGCGAGATTGAGTTCAGCGTGCGCTTTCGGCACGGTCAGGTTGAGAATAATTTGGATGCCCGGATCGGCCAGGAGCTCCGCAACGGAACAGGCGCGGATGCCGTGTTCTTTGGCCTTCGCGGCAGCCCGGGCCGGATCGAGATCCGCGCACGCGACAATTTGAACATTTGGATACGGCTTGCAGCCGTTAAAGTAGGCGTTGCTGATCGCACCGCAGCCGACGACACCGATGGTAATTTTTGATTTCATAAAACTTTCGCTTCCTTGATTCAGAGATTAACGTTCAACAAAATACGGCTGCGGGTCACGCCTTGTTGCCGCGCGCGAAGCCCTGGCGGGTGAGATATCCGTAGCTCTTTTTGACGGCCTCCAACATATCGGTGGCGCAGCTATCGAGTTCGACAATCATCCATTCGGCAGTGGCCGCACCGGCTTTTGCAACCGCGGCAACATCCACCTTGCCGTCGCCGACTGCGGTCATGGACTGACCTTTGACACAGGGGCCGTCCTTGATGTGCAGCAAGGGTGCCCGCGCCCCGAGTTCCTTGATGATTGCCGCAGGGTTGGCGCCGGCGGTGGTCACCCAATACACATCCAATTCAAACAACACTGACTTGTCGAGGTACTCGAGCATGTATTTGTAGACCGGCTTCCCGGCGAGCAATTCAAATTCCCACCAGTGATTATGCACACTGAAGGTCAGCCCGTTTTCCTTGGCAACCTGGGCGGATTGGTTGAACAGGTCACAGGTTTTCTTGATCAGCTCCACGGTTTTGAAATCGTCCGGACCCTTGCCCGAGACGATCCGTTTCAGGCCGAGTGTTTTGGCAACATCGAGCACCTTGTTTTTCTCATCGCCGAGCGGCAGACCGGTATGCGCACTGCACACCTGCAGGCCGAGACTCTTGAACAATTGCGCCGCTTTCTCCGGAGTCGTCCCGGGAAAACCGGCAGGTTCAACGCCGACAAAACCGGTGTCGGCCAGTTGGCGGATGACGGAATCGAAACCTTTTTCAAGCTGGTCGCGAACCGAATACAGTTGGAGGGCAATGGGAGCGGGCATGGGATTTCCTTTGGTTGGGGGGTGAGTATTAGCGCACGTGTGGTACCACGTGTCGTTCCACGTCCCGGTCACACTCCGGCGCCGGGACGCGATCGAATAAAGACCACGTTTCAATGTGCTCGACCATCTGGCCCGGCGCAATCTTGGTGAACGCCCCGAGCGTTTCGACTTCGAGCATATCCTCGTTCGTAAAAGTTTCAAAGTTGCAGCCAAGGTCGGCATAGTTCGCGCCGGCCACGCAGGTAAATTTCTTCACGAACAACTGGCCGTTGAGCGCATAACCCGCCCAGCCATCCGGCACGAGCGCGCCGAGCTTTTGCGGCGTGACTTTGGGTGTTGCGTCTTGCCGGAGTAAAATGTATTTGCGGCCCCACGTCCAACGCTTGTCACTCATGTCGGTGTATAACCAGAGCGTGAGCAGGTTACCCGGGAGCAAGTCCTTTGGATGCGTGCCGCGGGCTGGTAACGGAATTACACACGTGCCACCTGGTGCCATTACCGACAATGCCCACGGCGCGAGTTCCACATCCCACGCGCCGGTATTGCGGAGGCGATGGACGAGTTCAACGCGCGAGCCGGTCGTCGCGAGCCGGATGTCGATTTCTTTCTGGATCCCGGTTGTGGTCTCGACCGGCTGAATGAACCGCACCGTGCTGCCGCGTGTTTCGCTGGCAACCGGAAAGTTATCCGGAAAATACGTGCGTGGTTGGGCTTCCGGCGCGTGCCAGAGCCGGTGCCCGCCGTAGAGCCGCCACTGCTTGCCCCCCCGCTTGCCGAGGTGCTCCGTGTATTCCTTGAACAAATTTTGGCCGCCAACAAATCCGAACCGGATGACGCGCGGTCCCACATCGGTGGTGACGATCAATTCGACCTTGCCGTTGGAAATCTGGCAACAATTTGGCCATCCGCGATACGCCATCTTCTTAATCGTGATACTCATGGGGTCACCATCAAATGAATTCGTTGACGAGATTTTCGAGCATTTCCTGCCGACCGCTGGTGCAGGGCGTCACTTCGCCCTGCTTGAGCATGTAGGTTTCGAGTTCCTTCAAGCCGACCTTGCCGGCTTCAATCTTCGCGCCAATCCCCGTGTCCCAACTCGCATACCGGTTCTTCACGAACGCGGCCAGCCGGCCATCCTGCCGAATGGCCTCGGCAATCTTGAGGCCGCGGGCAAAGGTATCCATCCCGCCGATGTGGGCATGGAATAGATCGACCGGTTCAAAGCTTTCCCGGCGCACTTTCGCATCGAAGTTTAACCCGCCCGTCGTGAATCCGCCCATGCCGAGCAACACCAGCATGATTTCGGTCGTGCCGTAAATATCAGTCGGGAATTGGTCGGTATCCCAGCCCAGGAGTTCGTCGCCGGTATTGGCATCAATCGAGCCCAGCGCGCCGGCCGCGGCGGCCGCCGTCAGTTCATGCACCATGGAATGGCCAGCCAGGGTGGCATGGTTGGTTTCGATGTTGAGTTTCAAGTGGGCCAGCAGGTCGTGCTGGCGCAGGAAGTTCAGGCACGCCGCCACGTCGGAGTCGTACTGGTGCTTCGTCGGCTCCTTCGGTTTGGGTTCGATGTAAAACTGACCGGTAAACCCGATGGATTTTTTGTAATCGACCGCCATTCGCAAAAATTTGGCGAGGTGATCCTGCTCGCGTTTCAGGTCGGTGTTCAACAGCGTCGAGTACCCTTCGCGACCGCCCCAGAAGGTGTAGCCCTGGCCCCCGAGCTCGTGGGTGACTTCGAGCGCCTTCTTGACCTGCGCGCCTGCATACGCGAAGGCATCGGCATTGCAACTCGTGGAAGCCCCGTGGACGTAGCGCGGATTGGAGAAGAGATTGGCCGTTCCCCACAACAGCTTGATCCCGGTGCGCTGCTGTTCTTCCTTTAAAACCTTCACCACCGCATCGAGGTTCTGGTTCGATTCCTTCAGCGTCGCTCCTTCGGGAGCCACATCGCGATCATGGAAGCAATAATACGGCACACCGAGTTTTTCGAAAAACTCGAAGGCCACGCGCGCGCGGGTCTGGGCATTCGCCACCGAATTCGAGCCGTCATCCCACGGCCGGAGCGCACACCCCGGACCGAATGGATCAGCGCCAGTGCCGCGGAACGTATGCCAGTACGACACGGCAAACCGGAGATGGTCGCGCATCAGCTTGCCGGCGATTTTCTCGTCGGCATTGTAATGCTTGAAGGCCAGCGGGTTCTTCGACTTTGGACCTTCAAATTTAATTTTGCTAACTTCCGGGAATGCAGATTTGCTCATGCCTGTTCTCCAAGGTTGATTGGGCGATTTATAGGACTGGCGGGTGATTTTTGCAATCGTCTTTCCGGGGGACCCGTTGGACGGATTTAAACCACCCGGATTTTGTTGATGCCGGGGAGCGGCTTGGGAAATTGCGGATGCAGATCTTCCAGGGTGGCCCGGAGGATTTCTGAGACGGCCAAATTGCGGAACCACTTCTTATTCGCCGGCACCACAAACCAAGGCGCCCACCGGGTGCTGCACCGGCTCAACACGTCTTCGTAGGCCCGCTGGTACGCATCCCACTGCCGGCGCACCGTGAGATCCCCGCGTTCGAACTTCCAATTTTTGGCGGGGTCATCCAGGCGTGCCTGGAGCCGGTCGCGCTGCTCGGCCTTGTCAATATGCAGAAAGAATTTCAGGATCGTGACCCCGTTCTCCGTCAGCATCTGCTCAAAGTCATTAATCTGGTCGTACCGGCGTTTCCAGATTTCTTTGGGAACCAGTTCCTGCACGCGGACGACGAGAACATCTTCGTAATGCGACCGATTGAAGATGCCGATCTCGCCGCGGGCCGGCACCACCTGGTGAATCCGCCAGAGATAATCGTGGCGCGCTTCGAGGGCGGTCGGCACTTTGAACGATTGCACCCGGCAACTGGCCGGATTGAGCCCCGACATGACATGCCGGACGGTCCCATCTTTGCCGCTGGCATCCATGCCTTGCAGGACAATCAGCACCGCCTGCCGGCTTTCGGCAAAGAGTCGGAATTGTAACTCCGCGAGCCGGGCCGTATTTTGTTCGAGATGCTTGGCAACCGTCGATTTTTCCCAGCCAAACGTCTGGCCGGGGTCCCGCTGGCTCAGCTCAACCGGGCCGCCCGGCGCGACCTGCAATTGTTTCCCCAGTTTCATCGATTGATCAAACCGGGTTTGCCACAAACGCCCCGCCCCGGCATTGTTTCAAGTACTTCAGGGCATGCACTTGACCGGTCATTTCGAGGTCCCCCTTGTAGACCGGATCATGCCAGCCTTCGATGTCAATGGCGCCCGTGAACCCGGCCATCCGCAGGATCGTGATCACGTCCGTCCAGTTCGTGTCGCCAAAGCCGGGCGTCCGATGCCAGACCCAGGGCTGACCGCCGCGCAGGCCGGTCGTGCGCAATTGCGTCCAGTCAATCGTGGCGTCCTTGCCGTGGATGTGAAAAACTTTCGCCGCCCACTTTTTCAACTGCGGCAACGGGTCGATCAGGCTGACCAGCTGATGGCAGGGCTCCCATTCCAAGCCGATGTTTTTTGCCGGCACTTCATTGAACATCATTTCCCACGCCGTCGGCGCGTTGGCAATATTCCAGTCGCCACGGTTCCAGTCGCCGCCCATATCACAATTCTCGAAGGCGAGCCGGACGCCCTTGTCAGCCGCCCGCTGGGCGAGCGGACCGAAGACCTTCTTGAACTGCTTCATCGATTCGGGAATGGGCTTGTCGACGATGCGCCCGGCAAATCCGCAAACGAGATCACAGCCGAACAGCCCGGCAGCATCAATGCACTTTTTCCAATCATTGGCCGTGTTCGAAGCGATGAGGGGGTTGCCAAAGATCCCCAGTGAACTGATGACCGCCGTGCCCCCGGCTTCATTCAGGACGATCTTGGTTTCGTCGGCCAACTTTTTCAGGTTCACGTCGCCGAGCGTTTGCCAGAAATTGATCTGAAAACTTTCAAAGCCGTGCGGCAGCAATTGCCGGATGTAGGCGGGGGTTTGCGCGCCTTTGCCGGCGAGCGTGCCAATGCGGATGTCCGAATGCGATTTCATGATTTAAACTTTCACCTCGACGCGTTTGCCGGTTTCAGCGCTCTCGATGGCCGCGAATACCATCGCGAGGCTCTTGATATTGTCACTGCAAATTGTTTCCGGTGTCTGGCCACTGCGCATGCTCGCCGCAAATTCGCGCAGCAACCCGGTATGCCCGCCCACTTTGGCGCCCGGGTCATGCGGCGGCCAATCCACGAGCACTTTATCGGAGGAAAAACCACCGGTCTTGGTCACGGCTTCCGCCTGGAAACCATCGCCGCCGTCCCACTTGGCGCTGCCCTTCGTCCCGATGATCCGCCAGTCACATTCCCAGGAAGTATTCATCCCTTCGGAGCACCAACTGCCCCGGTAGGTATACATCAACCCGTTGGACATCTCGAACATGGCAATGGCCGACGCATCCATGTCGTACCACGAACCGCGCGGATTCCACTCCTTGCAATACACCGCCACCGCGTCCGCACCGGTCAGGAACCGGGCCTGATCAAAAGTGTGAATGGCCATGTCGAGCAACAACACGTGCCGCATCTTGTCGCGGAACCCGCCGAAATGCGCGCCGATGTAAAAATCGCAATTCACGGTGGTGATCTCGCCGATGGTGCCGGCGTTGAGGAAATTCTTGAGCCGGCGAATCTGGGGCAGATACCGGCGGTTTTGGATCACCGCATAAATCTTGCCGGCCTGCCGCGCTGCCGCCACCATCTCCCGCGCGTGCGCCATGGAGTCCGCGAGCGGCTTCTCGCCGAGCACATGGCAGCCGTGCGCGAGCGCGGTCAAGGTCACGCGGTGGTGAGCTTCCGGGATTGTGCAATCGCACACGGCATCCGGCTTCGCCGCGGCCAATACGGCGGCCAGGTCGGTGCCGATGACCGGGGCGGTGGCCCCTGATTCCGCCGCGCGATTCCGGGCGGCTTCCTCGCGAATATCCACAAACCCAACCCATTCGATGTCGCCGGATTCCTGCGCCGCCTTCAACCACGCGCCCGCCATCCCGCCGCACCCCACCAACACCGCTTTAATTTTCGTGTTCATAATTCAGGGTGAGGATTATGGAGCCAAACCAATCCGGACGTCAAGCCGGCGGTGGCCGGGGGGATGGTTCAAAGTTTTTGGCAACCAAGCCGGTGTAGGCCGACTCTGTGAGTCGGCGTCTGTCCCCGCATCGCTTCCATCTGCCCAAAGGTTCGAACTGCACCCATCACCACGAAGGCGCAGGGCCGGTAAACGGGCGAGACGCACCGTTCTCCGATAAGGGATGGACAGACAAGGATGCCTGTCCTACCATAAGTTACATAGGATCAAGTTTTGAGAGAAAACTCGACTGATGCCGCCGACCGATTATTTCTTCGTTCCGAGCAAGGCTTCCTCGGCGGACTTCGTCCATTGGCCGAGCGGTACCGCCGGGCTGAGTTCCGTCAGGG
>Ga0118677_10007267_pt1 | contig 18356 bp, 17 predicted proteins | sample AliMusrvi5mmetaG_FD_86154 | JGI IMG/M metagenome (GOLD analysis project Ga0118677, IMG submission 86154) | reverse complement strand
TGATTGAACCGCACCCAATAAGTGTTGTACAGCACCGCGACACCAGTCAGCGACCGCACCAGCTCAGCCGGGTTATCGAAGTTGAATGGGAAAGCCCGGACGCGGTCGCCGAACGGATTCGGGCGGTGCAAAGAGTTGGTCAACGTAATGACGTTGCAACCGTGGTCGAGCAACCGTTGCGCGATGTACTTGCCCGAATACCCGAACGCCCCGGTCACGCAATGCGATTGAGATTGAGAGTTGTTGTGCATGTCAGAACCCAAGGTACGCTCCCCGCCCGGCATTTCAAACACAATCCGGAAGCCAGAAAACAACGCGGCCGGGAAGTCGCCTTCCCGGCCAGTTGGTTAAGAGCGTTTGATAAGGTTAAGGCACGATGATGGTTGATGGGAATATATGAAACTACCATTCTTACTTAGCGCACTTCTGGTCGTGACCACCCTTTGTGCGGATAAAATTGATTATTTCAATACACGGACTGACCGCTATAAAGACTTGATTGTAATGTTAAAGAGAATACGATTCGCACATGCATACACGCTATAATTCCCCCATTGCCATAGTCGTGATAGTCAACCTAGTCGGTGCATTGGCATTTGCCGCCAAACATCATAAAGAAGAAATGATCCCGCTACCCGTGACAGTGAACAATTCCTACTCGAATATTGTAATGTTCACGGCGAAATATTTCTTGCGTCAAGAGGCTGAGGGGAGCAACTGCGCCGCTTGGGTTGATAGCGACATCACCGCAACGATAATTCCAAACAAAATTCAAACTAACGAATTTGTCACCTTTAACTATGTTGCAGAAGCCTTAAATGCTCATGGCTCTGTACTTGGCATTCGCACCAATTTCTGCTATGTAAAACAACCGCCTTTCCCCGCTTTGCACGATAGGGAAGCTTTTCATTTTTCGACAGCCGCTTGGGATGCGGTAACAAGCATACGAGTTACCACCATACGTTTGCATACAAAAGAGTTACCGCAAGCCAAACCACCGTTGAAGCGTTAGTCAACGACGGTAAAGGAGTAAAGCGATTCAATACGCCTACTCCGCGAACTACACGCCATCACCGGCAACTCCGCCAGCATGAAAAGCACGAATGGACATATCCTTTAGTTGCACGAACTGCCGACAGCATCTCGTGATTGACGCGGCGGGCGCTGGTTTGGTTATTCAGTGTCCAAAGTGTAACGTCAGTCTCACCGTACCAATGTCCGCGCCGCCGTTGCCACAACCAAGGACAACACCCATCTCTGAGGAGCTTGGTTATCGGTGCCGGGATCTAGCATACGAATTGCGTGTTGCTGAGTCGATTTCCGTCTTGAAAGATGCGGAGCGTGCACGAGCACGGGAAAAGGGATACCAAGCCAGTGAAGCATTCAGCTTTCACGGAACAGCGGAAAGCATCATCGAACCCGCGAAGTGGGCAATCTCAAAATCATTCCAAAGTCTGACCACGGAACAAGAACGCGAGATTCTCGGCGCGCTGGTTTGTAGTCAGTTGATGGGGATAGAGGATGAAATTTTGGCCGTAACTCTCGGCGGCAATCACAGTTGGCCAGCTTTGGGAAGTTGGTTGTTACGATTCAAACAAGCGGATCACTGGCCGTCCAAGTGGGAAGTCTATCCCATTGGCATGGCAGAACCAGCCGCCGAGTTCTACGAAAGAAATCTCAGCCTGCCAACCGACCCACTACTGGCGAGGATACACAGCTTGTCTCTGAAAGCGCGACAGGTCTTGCTCGCCGGATGGGTAGGACGGATAGAGGCGCGTGGATCACGTCTCTGTCGAGAGGACTACGATAAGGCGGTTGGCGAACTGGCCTCGGCTGGCTTCGCTACACGGCGTGCTGATTTGTCACTTGCCGAGCGGATGTGTTTGCTCCAAATCGCAAAGGTGCGAGAGTTGCAGCGACAGCATGGAGTCAAGGGGGCGAGATCAAAAGAGCAGATTGCGAGTAATTTACTGGCATCGATTACAGAAGAAACACTATCCGCAGAGGTCGAGAAAGCATTAGCCGCAGATGGTTTCTGGTCTGACAGCTACGTGAAGTTGAACGTCAGCTACCGGCAATGTAATCGTTACTGGTTTGAGTACGCCCGTGCGAAACTTCTGACCGATACGCTCAACAGCATGATGAGCAGCTACCGCGCATTTTGGGAGTTTCAAAAATCACGATCCGATAAATTCCTTCGGTACGAATGGAAATTTAATTCAGGTTCAAGTTGCACGGATGATGACTGTCCTTTTTGTCGTGAAGCTGCCGGAAAGTTCACAAAGTTGCGCACCGTTAAGCTGGAAGACCTGCCGCCGTTTCATCCGGGCTGCGACTGCTGGGCGCGGTTCGAGATGGCAAGTTGAAGGATTTACTAGCATTTTCGCACAATCAGGCCTGGTTTTGCAAAAAGAGGGATTCGGGTGTGGCAGTGTGGCGCGATGGATTGCAATCCAATGGTCGTGGATTGCAATCCCGGCATGATGGATTGTAATCCAATGGTCATGGATTGTAATCCCGGTATCATGGATTTGAATCCACTGGTCATGGATTGCAATCCCGGCATCGTGGATTGTAATCCCGGAGTCGTGGACTGCAATCCCGGCATCGTGGATTGCGGTCCCGTGGCCGGGGACTGGTTTACCGGCGGCCGGGTTTTCAGTCCTGCCGGCATGGATTGAAGCCGCAGATTTTGCAATTTTGATCCTTTTTTCGCTTGCCTTTATTTTTCAGTTTGGCAGTCTTTTCCCGATGTTAACTGAACCGCCGGTTAACCGCCGGCGACAATCCATAGGAGACTGAAGCATGAGTGGAATCGCACCGCGTAACAAGGAAGACAAGCTCACCATGTTGGTCAACGCTTGGTTCGACCTCGCCAAAACCGCCACGTTCTACGGGCTGACCCTCGACCAATTCAAACTGGCCGTGAAACCATCCCTCGACGCGCGCGGCACCATCACGTCCCTCGACGATCAGCTGACGCAAGCTATTGATGATCGCGACGACGCCGACAAGAAGAGCATGCCGTTGGTGTTGAACATCGTCAACTCCATCAAGGGCGACCCGAACTTCGGCGAAGACAGCGCCCTGTACGAAGCCTGTGGCTACGTCCGCAAGAGCGAACGCGTCTCCGGCAAGACCAACAAAACCAAAGCGGTCAAGCCGGCCTAAACTGGCCCCTCGGTCGTGAACCATGCCGGTGCCGAGGCGCGCACCGCGTGTCCCGGCACCGGCGCAACATTCTTCCACAACCCGAAAGGCACCGCACCATGTCGCGCACCAAAAAACAACACGCCGCCGACGAAACCGGCAACCAACATCTCGCCGCCGCGCTCAACCAACCCACCACCCCCACGCCGCCCACGCCACCCGGTCCCGAAACTGATCCCATCTTTACCGCCAGCGAAGCCGCCAAGTTTGTCCCCGGCGACAAGGCCAAGCTGGATGATGTGCCGGCAATGATTGCCGCCATCCCCGCCGGCCCACAAGGCCCCCAAGGCATTCCCGGCAACGACGGCGCGCCCGGCCCGCAAGGGCCACAGGGTGAACCGGGCGGCGTTAACCCGGAACTCGACCCGGTCTTTCTCGCGTCCGAAGCCGCGCAGTTTGTTCCCGGCGATAAAAACAAGCTCGATACCGCCGTGCAACCGGGCAGCAACGTCAGCGCACTCACCAATGATGCCAAGTATCTCGTCAATCCCATGTCCACCAATGCGCCGGGGGATATGGTTTATACCATGTGGTCGGACAGTTCGCCCGGTGCCGTCATGAACGCCCGGTTGCCGATTGGGTCGCCCGGGCAAATTCTCGCCGCCACTCCCGGTTGGCAGAATGGGACGGGTGTGTTTCCCGCTTGGGTGGATAATACCGCCTTGCAGCCGAACCCGACTGCCAACGGCACCTACCCCATCGCCAACGATGGCGTGACCAGCGGCCAGTTGACCGGCATCACCATCACGAATGGTTTGATCACCGCCGTTACGGTTGTGCCGTGACCGGTAGGCCACGCCGACAAGCATTCGCCATAAAAGAGAAAGGCGCGCCCGGTCGGCGCGCCTTTTCTTTGATTGTGACTGATTGATTACGCGACCGGCTTGTAGCTGGTGATGGCGCGCATGTATTGGGCGCGCTCGAACGCTGTCGGATTCGGGCACTTCAGTTGACTCATGCTGCCTTGCAGTTGTTCAACCGATTGGTACAAGTGTTCCTCCATCCAGTCGCGCATTTCTTTTTCCATCGTCCGCAGATGACCCACGCCGTGCGCCAATAGCGCGGAGGCGATCATCGTGCAGTCGGCGCCGGCCATGAGCATCTTCAACACGTCTTGTCCGGTCTGGATGCCGCTGGTGCCAGCCAGGTCGGCGCGAATCTTTCCGTTCAGGATCGCCAACCAGCGCAACGGCAAGCGCAACGCTTGCGGCGTGCTCAACAGCACGCTCGGCTGCACTTCGAGATCGTCGAGGTTGATGTCGGGCTGGTAGAACCGGTTGAACAACACCAGCGCGTTCGCGCCGGCGTCGTCGAGCCGCTTGGCCATGTTCGCCATGTTGCTGAAGAACGGGCTGAGCTTGACCGCGACCGGGATTTTGACGCTGGCTTTGACGGCTTTGACGATGTCGAGATACGTCTGCTCGACCGCGGCGCCGCTGAGGTTGATGTCGGTCGGGATGTGGTAGATGTTCAATTCCAGCGCGTCGGCGCCGGCTTGCTCGATCTTTTTGGCGAAGCCCGTCCAGCCGCCCATGGTGCTGCCGTTCAGGCTGGCGATGACGGGAATCTTGACGGCGGCTTTGGCTTTGCGGATGTGTTCGAGGTATTCGTCCGGGCCGAGATGATACGACTCTTCGTCCGGGAAGTAGCTCAGCGCTTCGGCAAAGCTCTCGGTGCCTTCGGTCAGGTGATAGTTTAATTCCGCCGATTCCTGGCGGAGTTGCTCCTCGAACAGCGAGTAGAGCACCACCGCGGCGGCGCCGGCATCTTCGATTTTCCGAATCTTGCCGATGTCATCCGTGAGCGGCTGGCAGGCGGAAACCACCAGCGGATTCTTCAACGTCATTCCCATGTAAGTTGTGCGTAGGTCCATGATTAGTTCTCCTTAAGCGGGGGTTTGGGTGGTACCGGTCGTTGGTGCGGCCGGCGCGTCCGGGGCAAACTTGCGCGCGGCCATGTATTCGTAGAAGCGGAACCGGGTGTCGGCATCTTCCTGTGCCATCTTGAACAATGTCTTGGCCCGTTCAGGCTTGCTCTTGGTCAACATCTTGAAGCGGTTCTCCATCATCATAAACGACTCGACCGTCTGGGTGGACTTGCGCGAATCCAACTGCAACGGATTCTGCTGGGCCGCGGTGCGGCGCGGGTCGAACCGGTAGAGCAACCATTGACCGCTGTTGACGATCGCTTTCTGGTCCTGCATGGCGGTGGTCATGTTGATGCCGTGCGCGATGCAATGGCTGTAGGCAATGATCAACGACGGACCGTCGTAGCTTTCAGCTTCGATGAACGTGCGGAGCGTGTGCTCATCGCGGGCGCCCATCGCCACCGAGCCGACGTAGATGTTGCCATAGGTCATCGCGATCAAGCCGAGGTCCTTCTTACCGGCTGGTTTGCCGCCCGCAGCGAACTTCGCGACAGCGCCACGCGGTGTCGACTTCGACATCTGGCCACCGGTATTGGAATAAACTTCGGTATCGAGCACCATGACATTGACGTTGCGACCGCAGGACAACACGTGGTCCAACCCACCGTACCCGATGTCGTACGCCCAACCATCGCCACCAAAGATCCAGACGCTCTTTTTGACGAGCATGTCTGCCACCGTCAGCAATAAGCGGGACTCAGCCGTGTTCAGGCCCTTGATTTTTGCTTTCAAGGCGACCACGCGTTCACGTTGGTCGTAAATACCGGCTTCATCCTTCTGGTCGGCCTTCAGAATCCCCGTCACCAGGTCATCGCCGATCTGCGGCGCAAGACGCTGGACTAATTCCCGGGCGAATTCCGTCTGCTTGTCCACGGACAGTCGATAACCGAGACCGAACTCAGCGTTGTCTTCGAACAGCGAGTTATTCCAAGCCGGGCCGCGTCCAGCGCAGTTCTGCGCATATGGCGTCGTCGGCAGGTTACCGCCGTAGATTGAGGAGCAACCGGTGGCGTTGGCCACCAGCATCCGGTCGCCGAACAACTGCGTCACGAGCTTGATGTACGGCGTCTCGCCGCAACCGGCGCACGCGCCGCTGAATTCAAACAACGGCTGCATGAGTTGTTGTTGCGGGATGCTGCCGACCTTAATCTTGCGGCGGTCGAGTTCGGGGATGCTGAGGAAGAAGTCCCAGTTGGCCTGCTCGGCGGCGCGCAACGGCGCTTGTGGCGCCATGTTGATCGCCTTGAGCTTGACCTCGGTCTTGTTCTTCGCCGGGCAGACTTCCACGCATAAGCCGCAGCCGGTGCAGTCTTCTGCCGCCACTTGAATCGTGAACTTGAGGCCGGCCGCCTTGAAGTCGCGATCTCGTGAATCGGTGGATTTAAACGTTGCCGGCGCTTTGGCCAACACGGCGGGTTCATAAACCTTGGCGCGAATTGTCGCGTGCGGACAGACCATCGCGCACTTGCCGCATTGGATGCAGACCGCGGAGTCCCAGACCGGGATGTCCAACGCGATGTTGCGTTTTTCCCAACGCGCCGTCGCTGTTGGGAATGTTCCATCGCACGGCATCTTGCTGACCGGCAACAAATCGCCACGGCCGGCAATAATTTCGCCGAGCACATTGCGCACAAACTCCGGCGCGATCACCGGCACTGGTGGCAGGAACTCCATCTTGCTGTCCACTTTGCTCGGGACAGTCACCGGGTACATATTCGCGAGCGTGTTGTCCACGGCCTTGAGGTTCATCTGGACGATTTCGTCGCCCTTCTTGCCGTAGGTTTTCTTGATCGAGTACTTGATCGCGTTGATGGCTTCGTCCTTCGGCAGCACGCCGGAGATGGCGAAGAAGCAAACTTGCATGACGGTGTTGATCCGTCCGCCCATGCCGCTTTCTTTCGCGACCTTGACCGCGTCGATCACGTAGAATTTCAGCTTCTTGTCGATGACCTGCTGCTGCATCGGCCGCGGCAGATGCTTCCAGACTTCGGTGGGGCCAAATGGCGTGTTCAAGAGGAACGTGCCGCCCGCGGTCAAGTCCTTGAGCATGTCGTAACGTTCGAGGAAGATCGGTTGGTGACAGGCAACGAAGTTCGCTTTCGAGATGAGGTAGGTCGAGCGAATCGGTTGCGGTCCGAACCGCAAGTGCGACACCGTCATTGAACCCGACTTCTTCGAGTCATAAACAAAGTAACCTTGCGCGAAGTTGTCAGTCTCTTCGCCGATGATCTTGATCGAGTTTTTATTTGCACCGACAGTGCCGTCGGCACCAAGACCGTAGAACAAGGCGCGCACGACTTTGTCCGACTCGGCCGAAAACTCCGCATCGAACTCAAGGCTCGTGTGGCTGACGTCATCATTGATGCCGATGGTGAAATGGTTCTTCGGCTTGGCTGCGGCAAGATTGTCATAGATCGCCTTAATCATGCCCGGCGTGAACTCCTTCGACGACAGGCCGTACCGGCCGCCGACGACTTTACCGATTTGGCGACCGGCTTCGAACAGCGCCTGGACGCAATCGAGATACAACGGATCGCCACCCGCGCCCGGTTCCTTCGTACGGTCGAGAATTGCCAACGCCTTGGTCGTCTTGGGAATTGCCGCAAGGAAGCTGGCGATGTCCCACGGACGGTAAAGACGAACTTTGATCACGCCGACTTTCGCGCCCTTGGCGTTGAGGCAATCAACCGTTTCTTCGACGGCTTCGCAGCCCGAGCCCATCAACACAATTACGCGCTCGGCATCTGGCGCGCCATAATAGTCGAACAAGTGATATTGACGACCAACGATCTTGGCAAACTTATCCATGGCCTTTTGCGTGATGGCCGGACACGCCGCATAGAACGGATTCACCGTCTCGCGGCCCTGGAAATAAACATCCGGGTTCTGCGCTGTGCCGCGCAACACCGGCCGGTCCGGCGACAACCCACGAGCCCGGTGCGCTGCGACGAGCGAGTCATCCACCATCGCCCGCATGTCGTCTTCGGTCAGCATCTCGACCTTGACCACTTCGTGGGACGTGCGGAATCCGTCGAAGAAATGCATGAACGGAATGCGCGATTCCAGCGTGGCGGCTTGCGAGATCAACGCAAAATCCATCGCTTCTTGCACCGAATTCGAGCACAGCATCGCAAACCCGGTCTGCCGGGTCGCCATCACGTCGCCGTGATCGCCAAAAATCGATAACCCTTGCATCGCCAACGACCGCGCCGTCACATGAAACACTGCCGGTGTCAATTCGCCGGCAATCTTGTACATGTTCGGAATCATCAGCAGCAGCCCTTGCGATGCCGTGAAGGTGGTCGTCAGTGAGCCGGTCTGCAATGAGCCGTGCACCGCCCCCGCCGCGCCGCCTTCACTCTGCATCTCGGTCACCGACGGAATCGTGCCCCAGATGTTTTTGATGCTGCGCGCGGCATATTCATCCGCCCACTCGCCCATCGGCGATGACGGCGTGATCGGATAAATCGCGATCACTTCATTAGTGCGGTAGGCAACGTGCCCGACCGCCTCGTTTCCATCCATTGTTACGAACTCTCGTTTTGTCATGTTTTTTTAGTCTCCTGAAAATTGTTTGTTTAACAAATCCGCGGCAAATCCTCGCCCGTCGGCATGTCGATAACGCGCTCCCCGCCAATCGCGGTCCGCAACAACGCCAGCCCCGCCGGCTTCTCGATCACTTCGCCGATCACCACCGCCCCCCGGCCGATCGGCACCGACCGCATCGCCTGCACCACCCGCTCTGCATCCGCCCCCCGGCAAAACACCACCACCTTGCCTTCGTTGGCAATGCTCAGAGGATCCAAGCCCAACAAATCGCAAGCGCCCTGCACCGCCGGACTGACCGGCAACGCCGTCTCCTGCAACCGGATTCCAACCTGGGAAGCCCGCGCCACATCGCACACGGTCGTAGCCAGACCGCCGCGCGTCGGATCACGCATCGCATGAACCTCCGCGCCTGAATCGAGCACCGTTTTTACCACTTGCCACAACGGCGCGCAATCACTGACTACACCCGTCTGAAACGCAATCCCTTCCCGCCGGCTCATCACCGCCACGCCATGTTCTCCGAGCAACCCGCTCACCACCACCGCATCGCCCGGTAAAACGCGCGCACTACCAACATCCGCCACCACCCGTCCAATCCCGGCCGTGTTGATATACAACCCTTCGCATTTCCCCCGCTCCACAACCTTCGTGTCGCCGGTCACCACCTGCACACCGACTTCCGCCGCCGTCGTCTTGATCGACGCCACGATCTTTTCAAGGTCTGCCAACGGCAGCCCCTCTTCCAAAATCATCCCAAGGCTCAGCCACAACGGCTGTGCCCCCTGCACCGCCAAATCGTTCACCGTCCCGCACACCGCCAGCTTCCCGATGTCACCACCGGGGAAGAAATACGGTTTCACCACATACGAGTCCGTCGTGAACGCCAACTTCTGTCCACCGAACTCGCGCACCGCGCTATCCTCCAGCGTCTCCATCCCAAACGCCGGCGCGAACACCCGCTCGATCAACTCGTGCGTCAGCGATCCGCCGCCACCGTGCGCCAACAAAATCCGGTCGTGCTTCATGCCGGTTTCTCCGGTTTTGTCATTCTGAGCGAAGCGAAGAATCTCTGTTGTTGCATTGTGTTCACAACGGTTCTTCATCCCGGCAGAGCGGCGGTACCGGTAGTTTGGTCCGCATCTTCTCTTCTATCAATTCCCATTTGTTCAGGTATCTAGAAATGTTCCATCCACTGATGGATTTATAAGGAGGTAGATGCACCGTGCGTACCTTGCTATCCCTGTGAGCCTGTCCTTTGACTCCTGGTGTCTTCAACCAAAGATCGTGCCCCTTCGAGACATTGAACGCCATGTCTGCCGACGGAATAACGTAGTACTCAAAAGAGCGGTTTGATTCAGGAGACGGAATCCCTGCTAAAATCCAGAAGAAGGAGGGACCGAAATCGCGGTGCGCTTTCATCCCAACGCTGCATGTCTTATTCCCGGGCAGGAAGGTCTTGACCTGAATATGAACAAATCTAGTTCCGGCTTTGTCGCTACACAGAACATCGACATTGGGAGTGTTGCCGAGCGTGACAACTGCGGAATAGCCCCTGCGACACAATTCGCCAGCTACGAAGAACTGGCTCGCGTTGCCCCGAAATGTCTTATCATGTTCCATTTCTATGCCTGTTGAACAGTTTGCTTTGCTGCATTCCACCTATTCTTACCCACCGCGTAAGTCCTCGCGGTTTATCCACGTGCTACTAACCGGCCTGACGTTTCTTGATGACTTCATACAATCCTCCTCCGCACAACATATCGGGCCTTGCCTTCCTTCACTTGAAATCCGATTTCCTTCTTGGGAGGTTCGGGCAGGGCGGGCGGATCAATGATGTCCATCACGCGTTGCAGAATGGTCACGATGGCGGCTTCGTGAACGTCGAGACGTTCTTTCAGTTCCTTCTCCAGCGCGGCAAGTTTGAGCGCCAGTTCCCGGGTGTCCGACAACACGACGCGCATTTTGATGAAAGCTTCGACCACGTAAACGCTGACTTGGATAGCGCGGTCGGAATTCAGCACGGACGCCGCCATGATCGCGCCATGCTCAGTGAACACATACGGCTGGACAGGCGAAAACTTGAGCTTCCGGAGGTGGTCGCAATTTGCGACTACCTCGGCTTTCTCCGCTTCCGTGAGCTGAAACATGAAATGCGTTGGGAATCGCTCACGGTTGCGCTTCACTTGCTCATTGAGCCGCTTGGTGGACACGCCATATACCTTCGCCAAATCCGCATCAAGGATGACACGCTGCCTGCGCACCGTGAGAATGACATTCTCAATTGGTTTCTTTGCGCTGTATATAATCGGGGTTGTCTTCATTGTCAGTTGTACACAATGCGGTGACAAACTGGTACCGCCTTCATGCCGCGGCCTGCCTCTTCCCGTACTTGAAGTACGCCGCACACGTCCCTTCGCTCGACACCATGCACGGCCCGAACGGATCAGTCGGCGTGCACGCCTTGCCAAAAAGTTTGCACTCCAGCGGCGTGATCACCCCGCGCAACACATCGCCGCACCGGCATCCCGGATGCGGCCGCGCCGGCTCGAACCGTACGCCGAGCGCCGGCACCGCATCGAACGCGGCGTACTTCATCCGGATCGTCAGCCCGCTGCGCGGAATATTCCCAATCCCGCGCCAGCCGGCGTCGCATTCCTCGAACACTTCCGCCATCAACTTCTGCGCCGCCACGTTCCCGCGATCGTTTACCGACCGGCTGTACTCGACTTCCACATCCGCTCGCCCGTCGGCAATCTGCGCCAGCAACATCTCCGTCGCTTTCAACATATCGAACGGTTCAAATCCGCCGACGACGCACGGAATCCGGTACTTCTCGCAAATAAACCGGTACATCGCCGCCCCGGTAATCACCGTCACATGACCGGGACAAATAAATCCGTCAATCTTCACCTGCTGATCGTGTAACAACGCTTCCATCGCGTGCGGCATCGTCTTGTGCGCCGCCAACACAAAAAAGTTTTGCAGCCCGGCCTTGCTTGCCGACACGATACTCGCCGCCACCGTCGGCGCCGTCGTCTCGAACCCCACGCCGAGAAACACGATTTTCTTCGCCGGGTTCTCCTGCGCCAACGTCACCGCATCCGTCGGCGAATACACCACGCGCACATCCGCGCCACCCGCGCGCTCGCGTTCCAGCGACGACTCGCTCCCCGGCACCCGCATCAAATCCCCAAACGTCGCCACGATCACATCCGCCCGCCGGCACAACGCAATTGCCGCGTCGATGTAGTTCGTGTCCGTCACGCACACCGGGCAGCCCGGCCCCGAAATCAAATGGACCGTGCTGGGCAACAGTTGGCGCAACCCCGACCGGAACGCCGCCATCGTGTGCGTCCCGCAAACCTCCATCAGGTTCACGTCCCGCCCGACGCGCTGCGCCAGTTCCCCAATCCGTTGCACCACCACCATCATCCGCCCCCTCCACCGGCGGCGACTTCAAGTCCGCGCCGGATCGTCTCCCACTCGTCCACTTCACTCTGATCCCACTTGTGAATCGCAAACCCGGCATGAACCAACACAAAATCCCCCAGCCGCGGTTCCTCAATCAACGACACGTCTACCTCACGCAACGCGCCCTCAACGGAAATGGTCGCCGCCGTTCCCTGCAACTCCACAATTTTCGCCGGCACTGCTAAGCACATAGCCGTTTCATCCTTTCCGCCGCCACCGCCGCCTGACCGAGCGCCAGCCCGCCGTCGTTCGGTGGCACGAGCGTATTCGTAAACACCTCAAACCCGCCCGCGCGCAGCCCGGCCATCGTGCGCGTCAGAATCCATTCATTCTGGAACACGCCACCCGACAACGCCACGCGTTTCAGCCCGCGCTGTTCCCGCACCCACTCGCAAGCGCGCACGATCCCCGCCACCACCGTATTGTGGAACCGCGCTGCCACGACTCCCGCGCCCTGCCGTTCCTCGACAATCGCGCGGATCGTTTGACCAAAATCCAGCACCAGTGGTTTGTCATTCTGAGCGCAGCGAAGAATCTCAGTCGTTTGCTGGCACGAAAGAGACCCTTCGCTTCGCTCAGGGTGACAGTTCGGAGTGGTGCGCAGTTCAAACGGATAATGTCCCGTGACACTCCGATCCGCTACCGCTTCCAACCGAATCGCCGCCTGCGCCTCGTACGTCGCCACATCGCACAACCCCAACAGCGCCGCCACCGCATCGAACAACCTACCGGCACTCGACGTCAGCGGTGAATTAAACCCGGTCGCGACCATCGGTTGAATCCGCGCATCGCCGCCGAGACCTTCCGCGATCGTGATACTCGCCGCCATACGCCAAGGTTCCTGAATGGCTTTCTCACCACCGGCCAGTCGGTATTCTTTGAAATGCGCCACGCGCTCAAACTCCGCGCGCGTCGCCACCAGAAATTCTCCGCCCCATACCGTCCCATCCGTCCCATACCCGGTCCCATCCAGCGCGACACCGATCACTTCGCCATGCAAATCGTGCTCCGCCATCACGCTGACAACATGCGCGTGGTGATGCTGCACACCGATTACCGGAATTCCACGTTCCGCGGCCCACCGCGTCGAGCGATAACCGGGATGCAGATCGTGCGCGACCGCCACCGGCGCGACGCGCATCAACCGCTGCCACTCGGCAATCTCGCGCTCGAAATACTCGCAAGTCCGGTACTCTTTCAGATCACCGATGTGCTGCGACAGAAACGCCCAGCCGTCGCGCGCGAGACAAAACGTGCTCTTCAACTCGCCGCCCACCGCCAGAATCGGCGCGCAATCATCGGTAAACCGGATGGCACTCGGCGCGAAGCCACGTGCCCGGCGAAACAGTTGGCGCTGACCATTGACGATGCGCACGACGGAGTCATCGCACTTGTGGACGATCGGCCGGTCGTGGCCGAGCACCGCGTCGGCGACTGCCGGCAGTTCGGATTCGTCGCTGGCAATCGGTTCTTCGGCGAGATTACCGGAGGTCATCACCAACGCGTCGAAGTGTTGCATGAGCAGATGGTGAATCGGAGTGTACGGGAGAAACGCGCCGGTCGCCGGGAAATCCGGTGAGACCGGCGACAACTTCGACTTCAGGATGACGATGGGCCGCGCAACGGAAAGAAGTTCAGCTTCCTCGGCTTCACTGACTTCACAGTGACGCTTCACTATCTCGATGTCACGGAACATGACGGCGAACGGTTTATGCGGACGATGTTTCCGCTCCCGGAGCTTGGCGATGGCGTCAATGGTGCACGCCAGATGGTAGCCGCCAAGGCTCTTGATTGCGACAACCTGACCGGCTTGCAAGAGTTGTGCAGCCTCGCTAATCGGCATGGTCAACCGCGGGCCACACTGCGCGCACGCATCCGGTTGGGCATGGAACCGGCGATCGGACGGGTCGTGGTATTCGTCGGCACAATCCGGGCACATTGTGAAACCGGCCATCGAGGTCTCGGCGCGGTCGTAGGGCAAATCGCGGATAATCGTGAAACGCGGGCCGCAGTTGGTGCAGTTGATAAACGGGTAACCGTGCCGGCGGTCTTGCGGATCGAACAGTTCGCGCAGACAATCGTCGCAGGTGGCGAGGTCGGGCGGGACGTGGACTTCCACCGGGCCACCGGTTTGGGATTCGATGACTTCGAAGTGGTCGTAGCCTTTCGCGGCGAGCACTTGTTGCTCGACGGCGGTGATGACGGCTTGAGCAGGCGGTTCGTGTTGGAGACGCGCCAGAAAGGCGGCAACCGCCGCTTCTTCGCCTTCGATTTCGAGGATGACGCCGTGCGGGTCATTGCGAACGAAACCGGTCAGGCCGTGCGCGGTGGCGTAGCGATAGACAGTCGGACGGAAGCCGACGCCTTGGACGCGGCCGACGATCTTCGCTTGAACGCGGGTCTTCACATCAATGTTTGTGCGGGTGCGAGTGCGGCTGGATGCCTTCGACGCCGGTATGGGTGTGCGAGTGAACGTGGATTTCGCCTTCGGCAACGTGTTCGAGCCAGTGCGCCCATTCGCCAATCCCCTGCCCGGTCCGGCAGGAGACTTGGAAGACAGGAGCGTTGGCGTTGAGCTTGCGGAAATCGCGGAGGAACTCGTCGTAGTCGAAGTTCGTGTACGGCAACAAATCGACCTTGTTGAGCACGAGCGCGCTGACTTCATGGAATAGCAACGGATACTTACCGGGTTTGTCGTGGCCTTCGGTGACGCTGAGGATGCCGACTTTGGCGTTCTCGCCGAGGTCGAACTCGGCCGGGCAGGCGATGTTGCCGACGTTCTCGATGAGCACCAAGTCGAGCGCATCGAGATTGAGTTCGCCCAGTCCGCGCTGGACGAGCGCAGCTTCAAGATGACACGCACCACCGGTGAGCAACTGGATGACCGGCACATCGAGCTTCGCAATCCGGTCAGCGTCGCGCGTCGTGGCGATGTCGCCTTCCAGCACGCCGATGCGGAAATGCGGACTGAGTTGCGGAATTGTTTTCTCCAGCAACGAAGTCTTGCCAGCGCCGGGAGCGCTGATGATGTTGATGGTGGTGATTTTTTTGGACGCAAGCTGCTCGCGGTTGCGATCCGCAACCTGATCGTTCGCCTCCAAAATATTACGTAAAACTTTGATGTCCATCGTTTCCTACCAATAATCTAGCAACACCAATGCCACATCCGTTGACAATGTGACAACACGTTTAACACAGGCACCTTACATATAGCCAAACAGGTTACTGGCAAGCAAAGTTTACGACAAGGTGTCATCCGTGATACCTGATGCCGACAAAATGTCATTCCAGTTCAAGACTAGTCAATTCTAGTTCATTACCGGTTAACAGATTGGAGCCAAGCTCGCCGCAACGCGGACACTGGAACCAATTTTCTTCAACGTGAAATGTTACGCTGCATTTCCGGCAGCGCGCTTCGGCCGGTAACTGTTCGATGGTGAGCCGGCACCCGTCCAGCGATGTGCTACGCACAGCAGTAACAAAACAAAATGTCAATGTCTCCGGTACGACCTGACGGAGTGCACCAATTCGCACACAGACATTGCTAACGTGTTTTTCTGGATAGTTACATGCTTCTTGTCGAATCTGGCTCAGCAAAGCTTCGACGATGGACATCTCATGCATGCGCGCTCACCATTGGCCGGTAAGTAGATAATCGTTGATCGCTTTAGCGGCTTTGCGGCCTGCGCCCATCGCCAAAATCACGGTGGCGGCGCCGGTCACGATATCGCCGGCCGCAAACACGCCCAGCTTGGAAGTTTTCAACGTGTCAGAATTGGCTTCGATGTAACCGCCTTTTCGGGTCTTGATGTCCGGCGTGGTGGATTGCACAAGTGGATTACTGCTCGTGCCCACAGCGATGATCGCCACATCGAGTGGCAATTCGTATTCCGAACCTTTGATCGGCACCGGCCGGCAGCGACCGGAGCTATCCGCGGGACCGAGTTCCATCTTGATGCAGCGAGCGGCCCGCAACCAGCCCTTCTCGTCGCCAATAAACTCGACCGGGTTGTTGAGCAGCAACAGTTGGATGCCCTCTTCCTTGGCGTGCTTGATTTCCTCGATGCGCGCCGGCATCTCGGCTTCACTCCGCCGGTAAATGATATAGGCATTCTTCGCACCGAGTCGTTTGGCACTGCGAATGGCGTCCATGGCCGTGTTGCCGCCGCCGATCACCGCGCAGTTTTTGCCCCGGCAATCATAAATCGGCGCGTCGTATTCCGGAAACCGGTACGCCTTCATCAAATTGACGCGTGTCAGAAATTCGTTGGCCGAATAGACGCCACAGAGATTCTCGCCGGGCACTCCGAGGAATTGCGGCAGACCGGCCCCGGTTGCGACGAGGACAGCGTTAAACCCTTCTTCGTTGAGCAGTTCGTCCACCGTGACGGTCTGGCCGACGACGACATCCGTCTCGAATTGCACACCCATGCGCCGCATATTTTCGACTTCGTTGCTGACGATGTCCTTGGGTAACCTAAACTCCGGGATCCCATAGATCAAGACACCACCAACGTCGTGCAACGCCTCGAACACGGTGACCGCGTGGCCGCGTTGGATCAAATCGCCGGCCGCGCTCAAGCCGGCCGGGCCGCTGCCAATAATTGCGACTTTCTTGCCGGTCGCCGGTGCAATCGCCGGTAAGCCGACCTGGCCGGACTGGCGCTCGTAATCGGCGACAAATCGTTCCAGATAACCGATGCCGACCGCCCCAAACTTTTTGGCCATGACGCAGGCGCCTTCGCATTGTTCTTCTTGCGGACAGACGCGACCGGTCACAGCGGGCAAAATGTTGTCTTCGCGAATTTTCGCAGCGGCTTCCAAATATTTGCCATCAATCACCAGTTCGACAAATTCTTTGACCTTCACGCCCACGGGACAACCGTCCACACATTTGGGACTGGCACACGCGAGACAGCGGGCGGCTTCAGACTTGGCGAGATCGAAGGACAAACCGAGATTGACCTCCTTGAAATTCTGGCTGCGGGCGCCAGCCTCCTGCTCGGGCATGTGTTGCCGGGGAATCTTGGTTCGTTCAGCGGGTTTGAGAGGATTAGCCATATTACTTCACCATCCCTTCCAATTTGCACTGGTGCTGTTCCAGTGATTTGCGCTCCAAGTCGCGGTACATCGCATTGCGCTTGGTCAGTGTGTCGAAATCCACTTGATGCGCATCAAACTCCGGACCGTCCACGCACGCGAACTGATTTCGGCCGGCCACCTGCACGCGGCAACCGCCGCACATCCCGGTACCATCAATCATGATGGTATTCAACGACACCATGGTATGGACCCCGAAAGGACGGGTCGCTTCCGCGCAGAATTTCATCATGATGGGCGGCCCGATCGCCACCACCATGTCGGGCTTCGGGATCCGGCCGCAAATCTCCTTCAGGGGTTCCGTCACGAGCGCCTTGCGCCCCAGGGATCCGTCGTCGGTACAGACGATGAACTCATCGGCCAGGGCACGCATCTGCTCTTCCATGATCACCAGGCCCTTCGTCCGGGCACCCACGATCACAATGATCCGGTTTCCGGCGGCCTTCATTCCCTTGACAATCGGATGCAGGGGGGCCACCCCAATACCGCCTCCCACACAAACCACCGTCCCGAATTTCTCGATATGGGTCGGTTGGCCAAGCGGGCCGAGAACGCTCTGAACGGATTCGCCGACTTGCTTGTCAGCCAGATTATGCGTCGTTTTCCCGACCGCCTGAAAAATGATGGTAATGGAGCCTTCAACGGGATCGGCATCGGCGATGGTCAGGGGAATCCGCTCCCCGAACTCATTGTCGAGCTGGAGAATGACGAATTGCCCCGGCAACCGCTCACGGGCAATATACGGGGCATTCAGGCGCATCATGTAAACGTCGTCCGACAACTGTGTCCTGGCCAGAATTTTATTCATGAATCATCCTTATTCCGGGTTGAAATGGGTGGGCAGTATGCCACCCCGCGGGCTCCTCCTCAACAAAAGACTTCGCACCAACCACAGGTGAAACCAACCACAGGTCTGCCTCAGGCCCGGGCAACCTGGCACCGCCGGACTTCAAACAAGGCGATTGCGGCGGCAACGGCGGCGTTTAACGAACCCACCCGCCCCCGCATGGGCAACCGGATCACGGCATCACAGGTCTCGCGGATCAGTTTGCCGAGCCCTTCCTCCTCGCTCCCCACCACCACGCCGCAATGGGCGATG
>Ga0118677_10007266_pt1 | contig 18356 bp, 13 predicted proteins | sample AliMusrvi5mmetaG_FD_86154 | JGI IMG/M metagenome (GOLD analysis project Ga0118677, IMG submission 86154) | reverse complement strand
GCACCAAGCCTCTATATGGCGAATCAATCGCAGAACCTGTCGATACGCTATTGTACCAGCACTGCTGAAAATCCTGCAGTGCCGGTGCGGTTCAAGGCGGGTGCGGATGGAAATTATACCATCACCTGCAATTTCACCCCGTCCCGGTTTGACACTGTTGTACTTGAAGATCATCAGGCGAACAGCACTCAAAACATGAAAGCGGCAAAAACATACAGTTTTCATGCCTCAAAATCGGATCCTGCAAATCGTTTTGTATTGCGTTTCGGCCCTGACAATAAAAACCAGGACCTTACATTTCCGGCAAAAATTTACACAGACGGCACCTATCTTGTAATTGACCTTTTACTCGTTCCCCTGCAGACTGATATGTTCGTATACGATCTGACAGGACAACTGCTGTTGCAGCAAAAACTGGCAGGTGAAAAATTACATAAACTTAATTTGACTGCAGCGTCTCAACTGTTGATTGTTTATCTTAAAAACCCTGACGGAACCCTGTGCCGGAAATTATTATGGCCGGGATAATAGGGTTCCATAACATATGTTCCATAACAATTTACAATTATTTTTTGTGTTTTAAATTCATTTGCCTATATTTGCGCCTTCACCATAACAAGTTTACCGTCTTCGCCACCATTAACAAACCAGATAAGAAGCTTTCTCAATTCGGGAAAACGACATAATCTGCATATAGCAAACTCATAATCAACCACTTTAAGTGAATTTGCCTTGCTGAATTTGAAAAACCGGATGACTTTCCGGAAATCTGCCCGTTTTAACTTGCCAGGAAAAGTCAATTTCCTCTGTTCCTGTTTCGGCAAAAATCTTCCCGGCTTTATCCAGGAGTCTGAAAGTCCCAAAATCACTCACCGGTTATATCACCGCTACTTTTATTTAAGGCATTCTCATGCACAAATGGAAATGACCGGACAAACGTTTTGCGATCATTTTGAGACAGATTTTCCCGTTTTAAGAAATGATTATCAACATTGGCAATACCTTACACTACGCATTTAGCTGATTATTAATATTTTAAATATTCTCATTCTCCCCGGCATCATTTTTGCAACATCCTATATAAGAAAGGGCACCAAAAAATCAAACAACACATAACCACGAAATTTTAACAAATACCACAAACAAACAACAAACAAACAACAAACAAACAACAAACAACAAACAACTAAAACAAAAACACCATGAAAAAAACATCAATCATCATCGCAGCGATCATCATGATCGCAGGGTTTACATCCTCTCTTATGGCACAAAACGTTATTCAAACTGGTGCAGCAGCAAAAATTGTTTCAGCCCTTACCGTTTCAAACACTGATCTTGACGGGTTGCATTTTGGTACAATGACACGCCCAACTGCAGCAACCACTGTTCTGGTTACAGCTGGTAACGTTAGATCTGACGGGGGAGCAATTACACTGTTAGCGCAAACTCCTACATTCCATGTTGCCCATTATTCTGTTTCAGGGGACGGTACTGCAACTTATTTGATCACCTTACCTACGACAAATGTACCTATAACCAATGGGTCTGTCTCTATGATCGTCAACAACTTTACCAGTTCGAAAGCATCAAACATTGGTACGCTTGTATCAGGAGCAGATACTTTTACTGTTGGGGCCACTTTAAATTTAGATATTAATCAAGCCTCCGGATTATATACCGGATCATATGATGTCAGTGTAGCTTATAACTAAATTAACTTTACAAAAAGAGGGGAGTTTCATTTTTCAAACTCCCCTCTTTTAAATCAATTCTCGATTGATTTGTTGAAAATTTGAAAATTCCAACCAGGTTAAGATAAAAGTTCAAATCTTAAATTCACACAACAATACAAGCAATCTCACCATTAATGAAAGAATTGAGCAAATATATACGGTCTTTAAAAGCATGGTCTTTTACCGCTGTATTGTTCCTTTGTGCCCACCTTTCTATTGCGCAGCCTCCACTTCCAAACCACAGTCATACCAATTCAGCAGAATCTTTTGTCAATGCCTACATTCTCGACGCACTCTCAATCGTTGAAACCCAGGCTTTGCATTTTGGAACGATGACGATTCCAACTTCAGCAGCCACGGTTATTCTCACTTCTGCCGGTTTCAGATCAGTAGGACTAGGTACAGGGAACATCACTCTTTTGTCGCAAACTCCCATTGCCAAAGTCGCTGCCTACCATGTAGATGGTTCCGTGGGCGCTACCTATGTCATTCACCTGCCGTTTTCAACCACCATATCCAATGGCACCTCCTCAAATGATATGACTGTTGACAATTTTACAAGTTCGAAAGGGGTGACGAATATCGGTACCCTGAACGGCTCCGGATCCGATTCATTCACAGTAGGAGCAACATTAAACCTGGCAGGCGGACAACCGGCTGCACTTTATACAGGAACTTTTAATATAACTGTAGCTTACAACTAATAAAGTTCTCAAAGACCATGAAGAGGGGGATTTCCGGTTTTCGGGATTCCCCTTCTCTTTTACATACAGGATGCTGTCATCCCATTCTCTGTAAAAAGGGGGAACAACCTCCCGTTTTAGGAACATTGATTCAGGTTGGAATAAAGATTTTTATCGTAAATTTACCCTGCGATTATTTCCACAGGAAAGTAAACCGCAATATGGGTTTTTAATAATCAAAGCATGGATCATAAATTATCAGTTCTTATCGTCGAAGATAATGCAAACGATGCCGAATTGAATGCCTGGTATCTGCGCAAAGCTGGTTATACTGTTCATTTTGTACGTGTTGAAACAGGCGAGGAGATGAAGAATGCGCTTGAATCGCAAGCATGGGACATGATCCTTTCTGACTATTCCATGCCGCGGTTTGATGTGTTGTCGGCACTCGCGATCTATCATGCCTCAGGTCTGGATATTCCTTTTATTGTCATTTCCGGTGCGATCGGTGAAGAAAAAGCGGTGGAGATGATTAAAGCCGGCGCGCATGATTATTTGTTAAAAGACAGCATGACCCGGTTTGCATCGGTGGTGAAACGAGAACTCAGCGAAGCCCAGTTGAGACAACGGCTTGCCAATGCCAATACAGCCCTGGCAAAAAGTGAAGAACGCTACCGTACCATGATCAAGGCTTCTCCCGATGGCATTGTCATAACCAATCTCAAAGGTGTTATCACCGAAGTTTCCGCGGTCGGGCTTGCTCTGTATGGCACGCAGACTACCGAAGACCTTGTCGGCACTCATTTTTCAAGGTTCGTTCCCTCAGACGAAAAAACGAATTTTGAGGAAATTTTTAACCGGACCCTTAGGGACGGGCTTGCCCAGAATGTCGAGACCAGGTTCATTAAAAAAGATCAGTCGCTGATTGTGACTGAGACAAGTGCCACGATTCTTCATGATCCCTCTGGGAAACCGATTTCCTACATGATCATCATCCGCGATATTTCCGCGCGCAAAAACCTCGAAATGCAGCTGATCCACTCCGACCGGATGGCCGGCCTGGGTGAAATGGCGTCGGGAATCGCGCATGAGATCAACCAGCCATTAAACACCATCTCCATGGCAATGGACAATATTTTAAGCGAAATTGCCACCGATGAAAAAATGGAAACCGGGTACCTGCAGAAAAAATCTGATAAAATCTTCGAAAACATCACCCGGATCAGGAACATCATCGACCACATCCGCGTTTTTTCGAGGGGGCACGATGATTACATTTTATCGGGTTTTGACCTGAATTCGAGCATCAGAAATGCCCTTTCAATGGTTGGTGAACAGTTTAAACATCATGCGATCGACCTGCGTTTGGCGCTTCACGACCAACTGCCCAAGGTTACCGGGAATACCTATAAATTTGAACAGGTCATTCTCAATTTGCTCTCCAATGCAAAAGATGCACTGCTTGAAAAAGAGGCCAGGCAGGATATTCCATTTGAAAAGTCGATCGAAATCCGCTCATTCGCGGAAAATCAGGTGATCATTGTCGAGGTTTCAGACAATGGGATCGGGATTGACGAAAAAAACATCAACCAGGTTACGCTTCCTTTTTATACCACCAAGGACCCCGGTAAAGGAACCGGCCTGGGATTATCGGTTTCCTACCAGATCATCAAAGAGATGTCGGGAACCATGGAATTTTCAAGTAGCCCATCCCAGGGAACCACAATCAGGATCATTTTGAAAGATCAAAAAGGAAGCGAAGAATGACCAGCCAGGAAAAGATCGAAATACTGATCCTTGACGATGAAAAGCAATTCACGGAAGAGTTGCATGAATTTTTACAAAAGTCAGGATTTGAATCATTTGAAACAAATACTTACCCCGACGCAAGGAAGGTGCTCGATAATCATGCAATCGATCTGCTGATCCTCGACGTACGTTTGCCGGGCATCAATGGTCTTGACATCCTGAAAGAGGTCAAAATTCTACATCCCGCCCTCGAGGTGGTGATCATCTCGGCTCATGGCGACATGGATACCGTGATCAAGGCGATGCGTCTCGGAGCCTTTGATTATCTGCGTAAGCCATTCAGACACATCGATATACAGATCGTAATCGAGCGGACAAAAAAATACCTGCACCTGCAACGGAAACTCAGGCAGGTGGAAGAGAGGAATTCACTGATCTCAAAAACGCTCGAAGAAAAAATAGATCGCCATTTCATCGGTGTCAGTCAGAAGATCCGCAAGGTTTTTGATGCAGCCATTACCGCAGCCCAATATCCCGATGCCAACGTGCTGATCACAGGAGAGAGCGGTACCGGCAAGGAAAATATTGCCAGGATCATTCATTACTCAAGCGGCCGGAAAGATCACATGTTCTGCGCGGTTAACAGCAGCGCGATCACAGATTCATTGCTTGAAAGTGAATTCTTCGGTCATAAGAAAGGTTCGTTTACAGGAGCCGTGGCAGATAAAATGGGTTTCTTTGAAGTTTGCAACCAGGGTACCCTGTTTCTTGACGAAATTGCCGACATGCCCCTCAATCTCCAGGCAAAGATCCTGCGTGCAACCGAAGAGAAAGTGATTACAAGGGTTGGAGATACCATGCCGGTAAAGACAGATTTCCGCATTGTATCCTCCACCAACCACGACATTGAAAAACGGGTGGAGGAGCATAAATTCAGGCTCGACCTCCTTCACAGGCTCAACACGCTCCATATTCACATTCCGCCCCTCAGGGAAAGAGCTGAAGATATCAAGCCCCTGGTGATCCATTTTACAGATTTTTTTGGACGAAAGTTTAACCGGCCCGGCCTCTCTGTTGACAAAGAGGTTTATAAAGCGCTGGAAAAATATCCATTCCCGGGGAATATCAGGGAGTTGAAAAACATGGTCGAGAGAGCCATCATCCTGTGCAAAAGCGATATTCTTACGGCAAATGATTTTCCCTTAAAAAGCCACGATCATCATCCACACGGTCATGGCGCTCACTCTACAAACCTGAAGATCCAGGAAATCGAGTTGATCAGGAAAGCGCTTGTATCGAAGCACTTCAATCAGAAAGCAGCGGCGGAAGTTCTGGGAATCACCCGCGATGCCCTGATTCGCAAAATGAAAAAGTACAACCTTACGATCGGGAAAAGCGAAAATTGAACCTGTAACCGCACACCTGTGCGGTTATTTCGAACAAAGCCCTGTTCCTTCCTCACCAAAAGGATGCATAACCATTTTTCAGACCCATTTTACGATATTTCATCGCTCTCATTATATGCCACTTAGGTAAAATAATTGCTCATGATTTGATTTCCGGAAAGCTCCGGTTCGCTTTTTGTATTATGCTGATGGAGCAGCGAATACAAAGACGATGAAAAAGTCAATTTTGATAATGGTAATTCTCTTTTTGATGGCAGGTTTTTCAACGACTGTTGTTTCACAAATTTCAAGGAATACCTCCTGCGGGGCAAATATTGTAAAGGGTCTTGCCCTCAGGGAAGATGCCCCGATGCATTTTGGCTCCATGACCATACCTACCGCAGCAGTGAATGTTATCCTGACCACCGCAAATGGCAGGATTGCTTCATCCCCCGCAAATATTGACTTGCTTGCACAGGCCCCGGAAGCCCGGAATGCAACCTATACGGTATCGGGAAGCGGAGCTGCCACCTATGCAATTACGCTGCCATTAAATGGCGCAGTTACAATATCTTCGGGCACCGAAAAAATGGATGTGGTTAACTTCATTGCTCATCCTGTTTCATCGGGTATTGACGGGAGTGCGGGAACGCTCAATAGCTCAGGTTCCGACAGTTTTACGGTCGGGGCAACCCTCGAAGTAGGGAATGCCCAGCCTTACGGTATTTATGCCGGGACATTTCATATCGCCGTAAATTATAACTGAATTTAGTTGTTTGTTTGTGGGGGAAGGCACATTGCAATGTGCCTTCCATTTTTATTAATATAGATCAATGATACCGGGACGCTAATTGCCAAACGATTACTATTGGGCTTCATTCAAGTACGGAATTTTTTTGCCCAACATATTTAGGGAAAAGTCTTATTGTCCCATCCTATCAGGTAGTGAATCAGGTCAAATAACTTGTATCTTTGCTTTGCTAAACAAGGCGGTATGTTCATATTTCCCAAAGTAATCTTTATAACTAAGCCCATGCAAATAAAATTGTTTCTCGTGCTGATTCCAGTAATGCTTTTCAGTTTTCAGTCTGTAGCCCAGGGAGATTTGTTGATCACCCCAAAGCGTGTCGTTTTTGAGGGGAACAAGCAAAAGGAGGAGCTGAATTTGGTCAATATCGGCCAGGATACCGCCATATATGCCATTTCGTTTCTACATTACAACATGACAGAAGACGGAAATTTTATCGTGATTGAGAAACCCGATTCGGGACAGATGTTTGCAACCCCCTATCTCCGGATATTTCCGAGGAGGGTGACCCTGGCACCGAGGGAGCCTCAGGTTATCTCATTGCAGGTGAGGCGCAAGGCAGATATGGCTGCCGGCGAATATCGCTCTCATCTATATTTCAGGGCGGAAAAAGACAACAAGCCGCTCGGGATGGCAAACACCATTCAGGATACCACACAGTTACAGGTTCAGTTAATCCCCATTTTCGGGTTAAGCATCCCAATCATTATTCGCACGGGAGCTGTGAATGTAAATGCAACATTGACCAATTTAAAAATGGAACTCCAGCAGGACACTATTCCCTGTCTGAAATTCACGATTAACCGAACCGGCAATATTTCAATTTATGGGGATGTTGCGGTAATGTATTTTCCTGAGAAGGGCAATTCATACCAGGTTGGCTCTGTAATGGGTATCGGCGTTTACACCAATATCACAAAACGAAATGTTACAATAAAATTGAATACAAAGCCAGGCACCACATTGACAAACGGAAAATTAAAGGTTCAGTATTTAAACAACAACGAAAATAAAAAAACCGAAGTTTATGCAGAGGGAGAGTTGGAGCTAAAGCAATAACAGATTACAAATCAGTGATTACCTGTGCTGAATCAGAAATATAAGGACGAAAATAATTTGATAAGCGCAATGCATAAAACCAGGCCTTTTATAACATTGCTTTTTTTTCCGATACTGTTATTCGTTGTCGTCAGCAATTCCATGGCTCAACCGGGACTTCCACAGCGATCGTTGACTGTAACCGCAACACAGGCAATTCATTTTGGTACGATGTGCATAACGGGAAGTTCAGGGGGAACTGTCATGGTAGGCTGGGACGGCAGCAGGGCATCAACCGGCAGCATTGCACTTTTATCGATGGCTCCCACTGCCCAGCCTGCCATTTTTGAAATAAAAATCTGCCAGGGAAGGAACGTGATCATCACATTCAGTGCTTCAACAATATTAACCAGCAGCAACGGGGGATCACTGGTACTGGACATTGGTCCTACAGACCAGGGAGGCAATCATGCCATTTTTGCTGCGAGCAACGATTGCAATTTTATTACGCTCCTGCGTGTCGGCGGAGTCCTTCACATCCCTGGCACAGCAATTCCGGGGACCTATTCCGGCGGTTTTGCGATAACCTTCAACCAGGAATAGCAAATGTAAAACGCAACAATATTTTGAACCGGAGTAGACCTGGATTGAGTTAAAAGGATCGTATGCTAAAGGTGCCTGTCAGGTTCTCATTTATCTTTAAATGCTTATTTCTGTTGGGAATAGCTTGGGGGTTGCCGACATTCGAAATGATGGCGCAGACCATTCCCGGGAGCAATAAACAAGATTCTTCCTTTGTCTTTGATGAATTTCCGGTGCTTTTCCTGGTCGAAGGGTACGGGAGTTTTTATTTCGATGTACTCTATTCCAATAAAAACGCACTCTATGTCAATGTTGAGGAATTATTCAAAATGGTTAACATCGCATGTGTTGCCGGTCAAAAAGGAGACAGCCTTGGAGGATTTATTGAGACTGAAAGCCAAACGTATGTGATTGATTTTCACGGAAAACAAATAAGAGTTGGCAGTAAAACTTTCAAATCAGAAAACAGGCTCGTCAAAGAAACAGGGGCGATCTATATGGAATCCTCATTATTTGAAGAGGCATTTGGAATAAAACTGACTTTTAATTTCAGAGCCCTGACAATCATCTTGAAATCGAATTTCGAATTACCCGTCATCAAGCTTATGCGAATTGAAAAAATGCGAACCAATATGTCGAAGTATAAAGGCGAGATCGTTCCTGATACGATTGTGAACCGGCATTATCACTTGTTTAAATTTGGCATGGTTGACTGGGCCTTTTCTTCCACTCAAGCTTGGAAAACTCAAAATGATTATCATTTTACAATTGCTGTCGGGTCAGAACTGTTGTATGGCGAGGCAGACATCGCGGTTGATTATTATAATCACCAAACATTCGACTACCGACAGTTGCAATATATCTGGCGTTGGGTTGACAATGACAAGCAAATCGTAAAGCAGGCTCAGGCGGGGAAATTATCCCTTCCAACCATCGCATTTATTAATTCACCGATGATTGGCGCTTCTGTCAGGAATTCTTCAACAATCGTGAGAAAGGCAAAAGGGTATTACCCCATCAATGCTTATACAGAGCCTAACTGGACAGTTGAACTCTATATAAACAATGTTCTGGTAGATTATACACGAGCCGATGCATCGGGGTTATATGTATTCAGGGTACCCATTGTATATGGCAACACAACATTGAAACTGAAATTTTATGGCCCGATGGGAGAAGAACGAACCGAAGAGCGCACCATCAATGTTCCCTATACGGTAATGCCGGTTAATGAATTTGAATATGGTTTATCAGGAGGGGTCGTACAGGATTTCAGTTTGAGCCGTTTCGGCAAGGGCGAGGTAAATTACGGGGTAAATCGTTTTTTAACGATAGGCGGCGGAGCAGAGTATTTGTCTTCCATTCCAAAAAATTCATTGATCCCGTATGGAAAAATCACCATTCAGCCTTTCAATAAACTGACTTTGAATGGTGAATATGCGCATGGGGTCAGAACTGCAACTCTTCTGGAGTATTATTTCTGGAAAGATGCCGTTCTGGAAATTGATTATGCGAATTATGTAAAAGGACAACTGGCTACCCGCTTCAATGCAAACGAGGAACGAAAATTCAAACTTTCCATGCCTTTCAGATTAAAAAAACTGAATGGCTTTGCAAAAATAGATTATCAGCAACTTGTTTATAATGAATTTCATTATAACCAGGGAACTGGAACATTATCGTTCTATTACAAACAAGTTAATGTCAATTCTTCGACATTATTCACTTGGACTGATCACAGAATCCCATTCATCACTTCTGATTTATCATTGTCATACAGACTAAAAAACGGGTACAACATCCGTTCCATGGCTCAATATGATGTAAGTGAAAGGAAATTTATCACCTTCAAAGTGGAACTGGAGAAAAGAGTCTTACATGGATATTATTCAGTTTCATATGAGCGCAATATTTTATTCAACGGAGACTTTATCACATTAAACTTTAAATATGATTTCCCATTTGCCAGGACCAATGTTTCAGCTACCGGCAACAAAGGCAATGTGAATGTTTCAGAGAGTGCCCAGGGCAGTCTGGCTTTTGGCAATGGGAATAACGGTGTGCGTTCCAGCAACAATTCATCGGTTACCAAAGGGGGTATGTTGCTCTATCCTTTTCTTGATTTGAACAACAACGGCATTTTCGACAAAGGAGAACCCATGGTAAAATTAACTGCTGTAAGGGTAATGGGCGGCAATGTGATTTTTAGTAAAAAAGATTCCATCTTACGTATTCCTGAACTGAATGCCTTCATCAGTTATTTTGTGAGTTTTGACGATGCCGATCTGCCCACGATTTCATGGCGGTTTAAAAACAAACTCTACCAGGTGCTCGTTGATCCCAACCAGTTTAAACGAGTCGATATACCTATCATCATTGTCGGAGAGGCGAGTGGAACAGCATATCTGAATAAAGAGGGCATCTTAAATGGCATTGGCAGAATAATCGTGAAGTTTTATCATAAGAACAGCGACAAAGTCGTGGCACAAACGCTGTCGGAACGCGACGGATACATCGATTACATGGGTTTGCCTCCCGGCGAATATGTTGCCCGTATTGATGCCGGTCAGTTGAGCAACCTGAATTTTACCGTTGATCCCCCGCAACGCGAATTCACCATTAAAGCCACAGAACAGGGCGATATTGTTGAAGGCATTGATTTTGTGCTGAAGCCGGAGGTGGCCAAACACTGACTGTGCGCTTTTGTTGACCCGAATTTTACTGTATGAACGTTACCGGATAATTAGAAAATCCCTCCTTCACGAAAATTTTCAACCTGTATTCTAAAAAATAACATAACTTTGTGATACTGAAAAGTTCTTTTTCGATTGTAACCAATCTACTAAAAACCAAGTATAAGTTACAATAAAAAGCTGTATAGAATTATCATTGAACAACATGGGTAAAAAGCTCTTTGTGCTGGTCATCGAAGATAACGAGGAGGATGCCGAGTTAAATGTAAGGTTACTCAAGACGGCGGGCTATGAGGTTTCCTATCAGCGGGTTGAAACGGCTGTGGAGATGGCGGAAGCACTTGAGATGGAGCCATGGGACCTGATCTTTTCCGATTATTCCATGCCTCGTTTCACAGTCCGTGAAGCGCTTGAACTTTACCATGCCCATGGTTCAAAAGCTCCGTTTATTGTAATTTCGGGGGCGATCGGCGAGCAGGAGGCTGTACAACTCATCAAATCAGGAGTACATGATTATTTGCTGAAAGATAACATGACCCGGTTTGTTACGGCCATTGAGCGGGAGTTGCGCGAGGCGGAAACACGCCGGGAACTGGCCAATGTGAGCAATGCATTCGCTATCAGTGAAGAAAGATACAGAAGTTATATTGATCACGCCCCGGATGGTGTTTTTGTGGCAGATGAAACCGGAAAATACCTTGAGGCGAACGAGGCAGCATGCAGGATCACCGGATATTCGAGGGAGGAGCTTTTATCGATGTCAATTCAGGACATTCTTGCCGAAGAAACCAGCGGAACAGCTTTGCATGATTTCAAAATGCTGACAAAAACGGGCACATCACAGGGAGTATCATTGTTCAAACATAAAGACGGGACGAAACGTTGGTGGTCGGTAGATTCGGTCAAGCTTTCGGAAATACGGTTTCTGGGTTTCGCCAAGGATATTACGATGCAACAAAATACCACTCTCGAAGTGGTGAAAGCCAGGGAGGAGCTGCAGCAACTCAACCAGTACCTCATGGACGCCCGGGAGAATGAACGGGCAAAGGTTGCCCTGGAAATACACGATGAACTGGGCCAGGCGCTGACAGCGATTAAAATTGACCTGAACTGGGTGCTGGAACACATCTCCGACAGCAGGAAATCATTTCAAAAGATCTCCAGGATTATTGAGATGACCAACGATACGATTAAAAAAGTTCAAAGGATTTCAGCAGAACTTCGTCCGGGTTTGCTGGATGATCTCGGGCTTGCCGCGGCCATTGAATGGTACAGTGATGAGTTTGAACAGCGTACCGGGATAACATGCGAACTGAACCTGGAGGATGTGCCCGACGGAAATGAGCGGGTCAACCTTGCCCTGTTCCGGATCTTCCAGGAAGCACTGACCAACATTATCAGGCATGCAAATGCCAAAACCGTGAACGTGTCACTATCTTACGCAGATATGGGAATTACCCTTGTTATCGAAGATGACGGGGTGGGAATATCTCCGGAGAAAGTTACGAGCGGGAAGTCGCTGGGATTGGTTGGCATGCGTGAACGGGCCCGGCAGATCAGCGGTTCGGTTGAATTCTACAAGAAACCGCCGTCCGGTACAAAAATAGCAGTCAAAATCCCCACAAACATTTATGAACCTGCCTCTTTATGAGAATTCTGATTGCCGATGACCATGCCATTGTTCGCGAAGGAGTAAAGCAAATCCTGAAAACACTTTCGGAGGTCTGCCAGATCGATGAGGTAGCCGAAGGCAGGGAGGCGCTGATGAAGATCCGGGAGACACATTATGACCTTGTTATTCTTGACATTTCAATGCCTGGAATCAGCGGGCTGGATATCCTGCATACCATCCGTAATGATAAAATAGACACCCGGATATTGATGCTCAGTTTTCATCCGCAGGAACAATACGCCATCAGGGCATTTAAACTTGGTGCGTCAGGCTATCTGTCAAAAGACAGCGCCTTTGAGGAGTTGGCCATGGCCATCCGCAAAATTGCTGCCGGAGGTAAATACATTTCATCGTCCCTGACAGAGAAACTGATTTTTACCGATTTTAACCTTTCAGGTGAAAGTCTTCATGATATCCTTTCCGACCGGGAATTCCAGGTGATGATCATGCTTGCAAAGGGCCACACTGTAGTAGAGATCGCAAACGAAATTTTCATCTCCGACAAAACCGTCAGTACATACCGGGCACGGATCATGGAAAAAATGGGGCTGAAAAGGAATGCCGACCTTACAATGTACGCCCTGAAAAACAATCTCATCGAATAAAAGAAAAAACTTCCCTTTCCTTCCCCATTTTTCACTTTGTATTTTGCATTTTGCATTTTGATTTTGCACTTTGATTTTGCATTTTGATTTTACATTTTGCATTTTGCATTTTTGTAAGGCATCTCCCTACACAAAAATCATCCAACCTCCTACATCGAATCTCCCTCTCCCCTATACCCCATCAAGATTGCCGGCTTTATTTTTGTACTTCATTTCATCAGAAGACATACAATAAAGACCTTACAACCACTCCTGAAAGTTTTTCATGTTCAACTTTCTTCAAATTCAAACCAAGATGAAAAAAACATTAAGAAACGTTTTATGCGCATGCTCAATCATGCTTGCATCATCCATGCTGAATGTCGCTTCGGCGCAAATCAACGATCCTTCTCCACCACCCTCCGGAGGTCCTAACGGAGGTCATGACATGGGAGGCAACCAGGGCCAGGGCGCTCCCCTGGATGAAGGGCCTGGAGTCTCCATGGTTCTGGCGGCGCTATATGGCGGGTTTGTTCTCTATAAAATGAACAAAAAGAAAAACGATTTCCAGGCTTGTTTGTAGGGCAATCCTTACAAAAGAATCAGCCTTTTACTTACGGGGAATCTTCCCATCCCTTACAACACCGGGCAATTACCTGATCTATATTTACAACCTTACAGGAGACAACAAAAAAATGAAGCTCTTAATTGCGGATGACTCGGCCATGATGCGGGAAAGAATTAAAAACCAGATGAAGAACTTTGATGATGTAACCATTGTGGGAGAAGCCGGAAATGGAAAAATCGCCATGGAGATGATCAGGGACTTTACACCCGACCTTCTTATCCTCGACCTGCACATGCCTGAGATGGGAGGCCTGGAGGTGCTGAAGAGGGTCAAAGAAGCCAGGATGAAGATGAAAGTCTGCATCCTGACCAACTATGCCTACCCGCAATACAAAACCAGGTGCCTCAAACTTGGCGCCGACTATTTTCTGAATAAATCTGAAGATTTCGAAAAAACCAATCTGCTGATCGCCAACCTTTTGAAAGAAGATAAAAAACAAGAAAAGTTTACAATAAGTTGACCAAATATTGAAATCATGAAAAAACTGTACTCAACACAGGTATTTACACCCACATCAGGCAGGCACGCTGAACTTGTTCGCTCATTCACCTGGTTGGCTGTATTGTTTTTATTACTGCCGTCGGGAGTTTTGTTTTCACAGAACTGTACCGTGAATGCCAACATCGATCAGACAATCTGTGCGAATGCCACCCTCTCCCTGGTCGGGCAGGCCAGCGGCTTGTTCCCGGGCGGCACCGCGGTTGTTACCTGGTCCCAGGTCAGCGGGCCTTCGGCGGTTATTACCTCACCCCATTCATTAACCACCACGGTCACTTCAATCATCGGGGGCAATACCTATAAATTCAGCCTCTCCTGCCCCTGCGCTGACGGCTCGATTGCGTACGATGAACAGACTGTAACCGTAAAAACAACCCCTGTAGCCAATGCAGGTCCCGACCAAACCGCCAAATGCAATGGCAGCCCGGCCGGAAATCTTGCCGGGAATGCACTGCTATCAGGTGAAACCGGCACATGGTCCCTTTCAGGGTCACCTTCCGGTGTGACAATTGTCTCTCCTTCATCCCCGACATCGGCTTTCAACTTTACCGGGGGGTCGTCAGAAAATGTCACCTTTATCTGGACAAAGACCATCAGTGGCAGCATCTGTAATTCCTATGATGAGGTCGTCATACCCAAGGCAGGATATGAAACACCCGTCACAGCCTCGGCGACGACACCCACTGCCTGTTATAATACCACGACGACCTCGACTCTCACCGGTTCATTCAGCGGTACCGGGATCGGCGGTCAGGGGGGATTGTGGACCGTTGTGAGCGGACCAAACATGCCGACGATCACCTCTCCGACTGCCAACAACACAACCGTGACAAATCTGATCCCCGGAGCCTACACCTTTAAATGGACCATGTCAGGGCCCTGTGCCACAGGGTTTGCCACGACAAGTATCACCGTACCATCACCGGTAGGAGCGCCAACGACTGCAAGCGCAAGCATACAGGGAGCCCCTGCTATGCCTGTGTGCAATGGGACAACATCATTTGTTTTAGTCGGAAATTCTACTTTGTTACCCGGTGAAACCGGCACATGGTCGCAAACCACCTCCAGAACTGCAACCATTGTCAGCCCGGGCAGCCCGACAACTGAAATAACCGGATTGGATGGAGTCGGCCCATATAATTTCAGATATTCCATTGTGAATGGATCAACGGGATGCTTAACCACCAAGGATGTCGCCATCTCGTACGGAACAGCCCCTTCCATCACGCTTATTACTGCAAGCCCCTACATGCTTACCTGCGGAGTATCAACGGCCTCCATCAATTATTCGCATACAGGATCCGGAACTCCACAATTCAGTATCCTGAGCGGGCCCGTCACCCCTACTTATCCTTCAATTCCAACCGCATGGGCAAGTGCAGGCGGTCCTCCGGCAGTGTTGCCGGGATTTACCGTTCCCGGAACCTATGTGATCCGATTCAGAAAAGAGGAAGGTGCCGGGTCATTATGCACCGCCGCTTTCCAGGATATTACCATGATTGTGTCTGCAGCAGCCACAGGATCAAATTCAGGTTCATCTCAGAATTTAGCCTGCAATGTGGTGGAAACCCACCTTGTTGGAAATATACCTGCCACTGGTACCGGGCAGTGGACACAGGTCAGCGGTCCCAACACCGCAGTTTTCGCCAATACAGCCTTGTTTAACACCCTGATCACAGGTCTTATCAGTGGCGCTTATACTTTCCGCTGGTTAATTTCAGCCGGCCCTGCCTGTTCAACACAACAGTCGGATGTACTTGTCAGGGTGGCAAATGCCCAGCCCACAACAGCCAATGCCGGTCCTGACCAGGCAAACGTGTGTTTCGGAACTCCAATTTACCTGGCGGGCAATACTCCTGTATTGAACGAGACCGGTACCTGGACGGTAACACCTAGTTCCGGTATTACTTTTTCAAATGCTCATTCACCCACTGCAGTGGTAAACGGGCTCGTGGCTTCGACCAGCTATACCTTTACCTGGACGATCACAAACGCCTGCGGAAGTTCGGCAGATCATGCCACAATCTCTACAACCTCCGCGCAGGGCCCGGTGGCTTCCAATGCAGGTCCTGACCAATGTAAAAGTTCAGGAACAACTTCCATCACCCTGGCCGGGAATGCCCCCTCTCCATCAGGTGGCTCCGGATTATGGACAGAATATTCGGGCGGATCGGCCACCATCACCAGCCCAACATCACCAACTTCCACCGTTACCGGGATGGCTGATGGCACCTACAAGTTTATCTGGACCGTTACTTTTGGTTCCTGTGCGGTGTCGCGCGACACCATGATGGTTACCATTTCTGCCCCGGCCACGGCTTCCAGTGCAGGTCCGGACCAGAGTGTCTGTGCAACATCTGTCACCCTGACCGGCAACAATCCGGCTGTCGGCATTGGCAACTGGACACAGGTTTCAGGTTCGGGCGGAGCCACCATCACCGATACCACGTTGAACAACACTACCGTTACGGGGTTGATGGATGGTGTTTACACCTTCCGGTGGACCATTTCAAACCACGCCTGCCCCAGCAGTCCGGCGGATGATGTGCAAATCAATGCTTCAACACCTCCTACGACCGCGGCTGCCGGTCCTGACCAATCCAGATGCGGTGTAACAACTGCCACCATGGCTGCGAATACCGTTACCAATGGAACCGGATATTGGTCAATGATAAGTGGTCCGGGGCAAACTACTCCGCCGACAATTACAACTCCTGCATCCCCGGTTACCACCGTCACCGGATTGACAACAGGAACCTACACGTTCAGATGGAATATTTACGGAGGTCCTTTCTGTCCGATTTCAACCGATGATGTAAACATCATTGTCGTTCCTGCTGCAGATGCAGGAGCAGACCAGGGACTTTGCAATGTCACCGCCACAACCCTTACAGGAAATGAAACAACAAGTGGAACATGGAGTAGGGTCAGTGGTCCCAATACTCCTTCCATTTCACCAGCTTCAGGGTCAAGCGTTGCCCAGGTGACCGGGATGATCCCCGGGGTGTATGTATTCAAATACTCCATTCCTGCAACAGCAGGATGTTCGGAAACCAACGACAATATGACCGTTACTATTTCCGGATTGCCCACAACCGCAGCAGCCGGGCCGGACCAGAATCTATGCAATGCAACAGGATGGACTGCGGCTGCAAACACACCCGGCACAGGAACAGGGAGTTGGACTCAAATTGCCGGAACAAACACCCCTGTATTCTCGCCTTCCACCTCCCCCACTGCAACGGTAACGGGTGCTACGGCCCAGTCGTATGTTTATGAATGGAAAATAACAAACGGCTATTGCATCAGCGCTGACCAGGTGACCATAAACATATCCGATATTGCCACTTCGGCAAATGCAGGTCCCGATCAAACCCATGTGTGCGGAACAGAGGCGACTCTTGCGGCAACACCCCCTGCCAATTCAAGTTTTGGAGTTGGAACCTGGACACAGATAAGTGGTCCGAATACCGCTTCCATCAGCTCGCTCATCACCTATAACACCACGATAACCGGACTTATTCCCGGTACCTACGTATTCAGATGGACCATTACGAGTGGTAGTTGTTCAGCAATTTATGACGAGGTTTCCATCACCGATTTTGCCAACCCGACCACAGCCAATGCGGGTGCCGATCAAAGCCTGTGTAATGTAACATCAACAACGCTTGCCGGAAACACCATCTCATCGGGAACAGGGTTATGGTCAAAAATCAGCGGGCCCTCCGGCAGCTCCTTCGGGGATGCCACCAGCCCCACAAGTTCCCTGAACGGGATGGTACCGGGCACCTATGTGCTGCAATGGACCTCGACGCTGGGAACCTGTACCTTATCCGATGAAGTCACCATCGTCAATTACGCGGCGCCCAGCACTTCTGCGGCTGCGTCTGCCCTGAGCAACTGTTTGTTCTCCGCGCTCAACCTGGCCGGAAATACCCCAGGCACAGGAACAGGCACCTGGACCCAGACTGCCGGATCGACTGTTATCATAGTTGCCCCAACATCCCCGACTACCCAGATATTGGGGGCGGTAGCCGGATCGTACACTTTCAGATGGACCATCTCCAACGGAACCTGCACCCCTTCAACATCCGATGAAGTGGTTACCGTGACGGCAAGTCCAACCATGGCGCTTGCCGGGCCGGATCAATCCAAAACATGTTATACGACAACCGCGACCCTGGCAGGCAACGCTCCATCTGTTGGTACCGGAACATGGACACAAACCAGCGGCCCGAATACGGCAACCATTACAAATGCTAATCAATACAACTCAGGTTTGTCCGGTCTTATCAACGGT
>Ga0118677_10007263_pt1 | contig 18362 bp, 17 predicted proteins | sample AliMusrvi5mmetaG_FD_86154 | JGI IMG/M metagenome (GOLD analysis project Ga0118677, IMG submission 86154) | reverse complement strand
GGGCGAGCATGGGCAAGTCCGCCCGGCTGTCGGTGTAGCCGTGAGAGCGCAGCAATTTGCCATCAGCAAAGTAGGACTGTGGGAGCCGGTGGCGCAGGCGCTCGACCTTGGCCGCGCCCTTGTGATTGAGCAATTTGGGAAACAGCGGGAAGGCTGAGGGAATTGCCATTTCGGTGCCCAAGGCAAGGTGGAAGCCAAGGGCGCGGCCGATTTCGGCGACGTAGAATTCGGGGCTGGCGGAGCTGAGGATGAGGAGGTGACCTTGTCTACGGTGGTCTTCCAGCGCCTCCCGGAGATCCGGATAGATGGTGGGCACGATAGCCGCGGCGAAGGAGCGGGCGTGAGCGGCAAGGGTGGTAGCGGGCATTCGCCAGAGGTAGCTCAGAAAGGCCCGTTTGAGGCCGGCTAGCTTAAGGATCGGGAAAACTGGCATCGAGGCGAGAAACAGCGGCAGGAGGAGACCCCGCCAAGGTTCTCGGCGGATCACGTGATGGCGGAACAACAACTGGGTATCCCACGCAAGAAGCGTGCCATCAAGGTCAAAAAGAGCGATGCCGGGCGGCGGGTCCGATGATAGAACGGCATGCATTGGCGGCGCGATCAAATGGGCTTGGCAACCGGTTCAGTTGAGCCGGTTAGGGAGGGTTTGGCTTGCAATGCGGGCAGCTGGGCAGCTCATTGGCGGCGGGCTGGGGAGCGGATGGATTGCCATACCAAGTCGCAGGAAGCGTGCTCTGCAGCCGCCACGCAAGCAGCAGAGCGGTGGCGAAGGCCAGCCCCCGGCGAAGTCGGTTCATCGCCAGCGGCGTGAGTCGCGCCCGGAGCCGGTGGAATTGCTGCTGGGCGATCCATAGCAATGGAACGGTACCAAGGCCAAAAGCGAGCGTAAACTCAGCACCCTTTGCGGCGGATCCAGTGAGCAGCGAGACCCCAAAAATCATATAGAGGGGCCCGCATGGGAGAATGGGCGTGAGCAAGCCCATCGCGATGGCCGCGCCATAAGCCGAATACCTGCCGGTTTTAAAACGGGCACGGGCGGTGAGGCGGTTCAAGAACGCTGGGCGCGGAACTCGCTTATCTAGGCCCAAGGCCATCATCAGCAACACCAAAATCATGATCCACGGCAGAATCACTGCAGGAGATCCAAAATACCATTTGAGCGGCTGCTGGCCGATTGCGCCACAGATAGCACCAATCGTGGCGTAGGACGTGAGCCGCATGCCATGATACAAAGAGGCGGCAGCCAGCCGTTGGCCCTCTGATTTAGCCAAGGTGCCCAGGCCACAGGCAATCGGTCCACACATGCCTACACAGTGGAAACTGGTGGCCAGCCCGGCGACCAGCGCGGCGGTGGTGGTTTGAATTTCGTTCATTGATGGTGAGAGGGCGGGGCCACTTCAAATTCTTGAATCGGGTTGCGGGCGGCGACGAGAATGAGGGCTGCCCAAGAGGCGATGAGTAGCACAAAGGCGAGCACCACGTAGATCCACGGGTGGCGCGACATGAAGCGGAAGAAATCTCTCATGGCAAACGACTTCAGCGGGGCGCTGGCGTCACGGAGTTAGGATTGGGGCCTAGAAAACGGGTGGATTTTTTCAGGGTGACGTTGCCGGGCTCGGCACGGATTTGCACGGAGACGTCGCCCGTTCCTTTATAGTTGGCGAGCGGGGCGAAGATCACGCAGGTGCGGGTGAGTTCGCCGAGCGGCTCGATGGTGAACCGTTGCTCGCCGCCACTGAGCTGATAGCCTTCGGGCACGTCAGAGGCGAGGCTGACGGTGATGGTTGCAGGTTGATTGCGTTTGTTTTGCACGCGCAGCAAATAAATGTTGCTCACCGCGTTGGCATCACTGGAAAAACCCACTCCGCCAACCCGCGACAACGTGGCTGAGTAGGGCGTCATCTTGATCCAAGCCACCACGCCCAGCGCCAATAAGCCGAGCAGCGCCAGCACCGAGTAGGCATAGATGCGCGGACGCAGAATGCGCTTGGGCTGTGAGTCGAAACCATTTTGCGAATCATAGCGGATCAGGCCGGTGGGGCGTCCCAGTTTGGTCATGATATCATCGCAGGCGTCGATGCATGCGGTGCAGCCGATGCATTCGAGTTGCAAGCCATTGCGGATGTCGATGCCGGTGGGGCACACTTGGATGCAACGGTGGCAATCGACGCAAGCGCCCGTGGTACGGCCTGCCGCGCCGCGGGGTTCGCCGCGCTTGTCATCGTAGCCGACGATGACTGTGTCGCTATCGGTCAAGGCGCTTTGGAGGCGGCCGTAGGGGCACATGATGATGCAGAATTGCTCACGGAAGTAGCCGAAGCAGAACCAGAGGACGAGGGTGAGAAAGAGCACGATCCCGAAGGCGGTGGCATGTTGCAGGGGGCTTTCGTGCATGAATCCGTAGAGCCGGGGCAGGGACACGAAGTACGAGAGGAACACGTGGGCGATGAGCGCGGCGATTCCGGCAAAGAGCAGGTGTTTGACGCCACGCTTGAGGATTTTGGCAGGCGTCCAGGGTGCGGCGTCGAGTTTGCGGCGGGCCGGCGCATCGCCCTCGATCCAGCGCTCAATGCGCCGATAGACGTGATCCAAAAACACCGTGTACGGGCAGGCCCAACCGCACCAGACGCGGCCCAGCAGCGAGGTGATGAAAAACAGCGCAAAACCCATCCCCGTGACCGCAAAAAACATCACCCACATATCCTGAGGGACCAAGGTGAGCCCGAACAAATGGAACAGGCGGTTTTCGACATCGAGAAACACGGCCGGGTAGCCATTGATGGGAATCCACGGCAAAACCAAAAAGACCCCGATGAGGAGCCAGCCAAACAGACGTCTGACCCGGGTCCAAAAACCACTCACATCCCCCGGATGGAGGAAATAACGCGATCCATCGTCATTGATGGTGGTTAGGGAAGAGAGATTCGGTGATGACGGACTAGACATAGTGCAGTTCGACGGCCTTGGCCTCGATGGCGGCAACGTTATCCAACAATTCCTGAATGGGATCCCAGCGGCCGGAGACGAGAGCTTCCCTGGCGGATTCCGGCATGGTCACCGGAAAGTCCAGTCCCCCGGAGCTGCGAGCACGCAACGCCTCCACGTCGATGGTCACCAGAATGAGCGGATCGGCCTCAATCTGCTCACGCAAGGAGGCCAGATCCGCCGCACTGGCAATCACGCAGGGCATGGCGAGGGTGGTCGAGTTGCCGAAGAAAATCTCGGCGAAGGATTCGGCGATGACGCCGTTGAAGCCGTATTTACGAAGTGACTGGGGCGCGTGTTCACGCGACGAACCACAACCAAAATTCAGTCCGGCGACCAAGATCGAGGCACCGGCGAAGCGCGGGTCGTTGAGCGGATGGGCCGTCCGTTGGCCATGTTCGTCAAAGCGCACGTCATAAAAGGCGAACTCGCCGAGGCCATCGAAGGTGATGCATTTCATGAAGCGGGCCGGAATGATGCGGTCGGTATCGATGTCCGCACCGGGAATATAAACGGCACGACCGGAAACTTGGTTGACGGGAGCTAGGGCCATGGGGGGTATCGATTTAGAATTTAAGAAGGAAGGAATTTTTGAAATTTCTCTCAGCCGTCCTCGCGGTTAATGAGGTACCACGGGCGTTGGACGTCGGGAGGGAACGGGGCGGATTGATAAAAGGCGGCCAGCGGGGCCTCGAAAGTGATCGACTCGAGGTGCACGATGGATTCGGGCTGGGTGAAGATATGGCGTTTCCAGCGATCAGAACGGCGATAGATGACGAGTTCCGGCCAGTCTTGTTCGATGAGCACGATTTCCTCGATGCTGGCGAGGCGCTTGTAGGTGGCGAGTTTGTCGCCGCGGTCGTTGCGTGAGGTGAATGGTGAGAGCACCTCGATGACAAGTTTGGGGTGGCGCACCACATGGCTATCGTCATCGGCGGGCTCGCAGGTAACGAACACATCGGGATAGTAGAACGCCTCGCCGAGATCATCGCTGATTTGCACTTTTACACTTTCGATGAACGTGCGGCAAGGGCCGCCGTGCAGGTGTTGCTTGATGCGGGCTGCGGTTTCGAGGCAGATGGCATTGTGGCGCAGACTGGCACCAGACATCGCGTAGATGCGCCCATCGACAAATTCGTGACGCATTTCAGAACGCAGTTCACCTTCGAGATACTCGGCGGCGGTGATCGGCAATTTTCGTGCGGCGCTGGGGCTCATGGCGGTGGGATGTTGGACGGCAATCAAGCTTATTTCATGGCAAAGACCTCCCTAGCATCGGCGATGGAGCCACGGATGGCGGCGGCGGCGACCATCAACGGCGACATGAGCACAGTGCGACCCGTGGACGAGCCTTGGCGGCCTTTAAAGTTGCGGTTTGAGGAGGAGGCGCAAAGTTGGTCGCCGACGAGTTTGTCAGGATTCATCGCCAGGCACATGGAGCAACCGGCATCGCGCCACTCAAATCCCGCATCGCGGAAAATTTGTGGCAAACCTTCGTTTTCGCATTGGATGGCGACGATTTGGGATCCGGGCACGGCCAGAGCGGTGACGCCTGGAGCGACCTTGTGGCCGGACAGGTATTTGGCCACCTCGCGGAAGTCAGAGAGGCGGCCGTTGGTGCACGAACCGATGAAGGCGACGTCAATAGGCACGCCTTTGATTGGGGAGCCGGCCGGGATTTTCATGTAGGCGAGGGCTTCCACAATGCTGTCCCTGGCGATCTGGGTGGCTGCCGTCGCGGGATCCGGGACACTTTCGGAAATGGCTATCCCTTGGTCTGGGGAAATCCCCCAGGTCACCGTCGGCTCGATGCTTGCCGCATCGATGCTCACCCAATCGTCGTAAACGGCGTCCGCATCGGAGGCAAATGCGAGCCAGCGGTCGGCGGTCGCAGCGAAGTCGCTCATATCGACGTAAGGTCGGCCGCGGAGGTACTCCACGGTTTTGGCATCAGGATTGATATAGCCGCAGCGGGCACCGCCCTCGATGGACATATTGCACACGGTCATGCGTTCTTCGACGGACATGCGCTCAAACACGTCGCCGGCGTACTCGTAGGCATAGCCGATGCCGCCACGGGCTCCGAGCAGGCGGATGATGTGGAGGATCACGTCCTTGGCGTAAACTCCCGGGGCAAGGTGGCCATTGACCTCGATGCGGCGCACTTTGAGGGCCTCCAGCGCCAGGGTTTGCGAGGCTAGCACGTCGCGCACCTGGGTGGTGCCAATGCCAAAGGCAATCGCCCCGAAGGCACCGTGGGTGGCCGTGTGGGAATCGCCGCAGGCAATCGTGGTGCCGGGCTGGGTGATCCCCTGCTCCGGACCAACCACATGCACGATGCCTTGCTTGCCACTGGCCAGATCAAAATAGGTGATGCCGAAATCATCCACATTTTCACGCAGCGCCGTCATCATGGCCACAGCGAGCGGATCTTGAGGCGCGTCTTGATCGACCGTGGGAACGATGTGGTCCACGGTGGCGAAGGTACGCTGGGGGAATTTCACCTGCAGACCCAAGTCGCGGAGCATGCCAAAGGCCTGCGGCGAGGTGACCTCGTGGATGAGGTGGGTGCCGATGAAAAGTTGTGTGCGGCCGTCGGCGAGAGTGCCAACTCGGTGGGATTCCCAGACTTTTTGGAAGAGGCTTTTGCCCATGGTGCTTGGCTCGCCGAGGTTTGCGGGCGAGCGCCGGGACCATGAAGCGGCTCTGCCGAATTGTCAAAGCCACATCCGCAGGAGTGGCGAAAAGTTGCCCGCCGGGTGCGGAATTAGCCGTAGCCGAGAAGAAAAAAGAATTTTGTGACGAGCCATCCAAGGGCGACGAACCCGATAACGATACCGAGGATCTTCAACCATTTTCTGGAAGGTCCGGTGTTTTCAACGCCGCCGTCGATCCATTGATCCCACGACGAGCGGCGGGCTTTCGGGTTATAGTAATGCCGGACACCGCCCTTATAGCGGGGGGCGTGGGAGGATGGGGATAAGCGTCTCACGGCAGATGATGGGTTTCCGGTATGACATGCGGCCCAAGCTAGCCCGAGAACGAATGACCGCCTCGACCGCTACGCTCATACAAAACAAGCCTCCCGTGGGTCGGGAGGCTGCCAGTGGATTTTTAAAGCCGGATGCTTGAAATTACTTTTCGGGGTGTACTTTTGGCACGGCTGGCACATCGCCGGTGACCGGCGGGGCAGCTTCAATTTCTTTGAATTTTGGGAGCGCATGCAGGCGTGGTGCAGCGGATTCACCGGTGCAGCAGCAGGAAATGGAAATGAAGGCAACGGCGGATGCGCAAAGGGCAAGGAGGGGTCGGATCATGGGTCAAGCTATGGTTGGTAAACTACGGATGGGGGGAGAGGGAGCGTTCTGCTCAGTAGCGGCAGCGACAAAATGCCTTCGCCGAGCAAGCAGAACTAAGAAACTATTATTTGGAGGGCTTCACGTACACGTGCTTCGGCGGCGTTGGAGCGTCCTTCGCACAGCAGGAAACGGAGATGACGGAACCAGTGGCCATGGCGGCAAGAACGGCGATTTTAACAAATTTCATCATGGGATAGGGTATGGATTGGAGTTGTTTTTCCTGCATGCCAGTCATGCGGGCTGGCAAGATGGTAATGATCCGCAGCCCCTCTGCAAGGGAAAATACAAGAAGCTTGCCCGCCGCCAGCGCAAATCGTCGCTTGGGCATTGACGGGTCGCGCATTTTACTGCACTCTCCGCTTGGAACCTTTCATTCGGAACCAACCCCCATCCCACCTCATCACCATGATTCGTCGTTTTCTTACCACCGCAATGGCTGCTGTTTTCGCCTGTGGTTTCGCCACCGCCGCCCCGGACAGCAAGCTCAAGATCGCCACTGTTGATATGCAGGAGCTCTTTAAGCAATACTATCGGACCAACGAGGCGCAAAAGCAGATCAACGTGGAGCGTGCCCGCATTCAGAAGGACAACAACGAACGGATGGCTAAGATCCGGGACATTGAAACCTCACTGGGCAACCTGCGCAAGCAACTGGAAGACCCTGCCATCAACGACTCGAGGAAGCAGGCGCTGTTCAAGGACTCGCAGGTACAGAACCAAGAGGGGATTGCCCTGGACCGCGAGCGCCGCGAGTTCCTCCAACGCCGGAACCAGCTGCTCAACGAGAAGATGCAGCAACGCATGAAGGGCATCCTCGAGGAAATCCGCAAATTGGTCGAAGAGCATGCCAAGGCGGAGGATTTTGATTACGTTTTTGACAAGTCGGGCGTGAGTCTCTCGCAGGTGCCGTTCCTCCTCTACACCAAGGATGCGACGGACATCACCACGTCACTGCTCAAGGGTTTGAACAAGGATGCGCCGGCTGATTCATTGCGCACCGATAGCGATCCCGCTCCTGAGTTGCCCTCACCCGCGCCCTCCGGCGGCACACCTTGAGTTTTCACTTGCCTGCAGCCTCTCATCCCACCTTTCCTGCGGTGGCTTTCGCACTCACGCTTTCCGAGCTCGCCCGATTGGTCGATGGTGACATCGTCCGCAGCGGGCTTGATGGACCCCTCACCGGCATGGCATCGCTGGATGCGGCCGGCCCGCATGATATCAGTTTTCTAGGCAACGACAAGTATCACGGCCAGTTCTTAGTCACTCAAGCAGCGGCGGTGATCGTGCCGCGTGGAGAGACTGCCGGCCCGCCCTCCACCGGTTTGGTGGCCGTTGACAACCCGTCCTTGGCGTTTTCCGATGTAATCCGGTATTTTTCCGCCAAGGTGGCGGCGTTTGCTCCCGGTGTTCACCCTCAGGCGGCAGTGGATCCGAGCGCCGTGCTGGATCCGGGCACCGTGCGGATTCACGCGGGAGCGGTCGTCATGGCGGGAGCCCGCCTCGGTGACGGTTGCGAAATTGGCCCCAACTGTGTGATTGGCGAGCAGGTCGTGCTCGGGCAAAATTGCCGGATCATGGCCAACGTAACGGTCCGCGAACGCTGCGTTCTGGGCGACCGCGTCATTCTCCAACCCGGTTGCGTGATCGGTGCTGATGGCTTTGGCTATGAGTTTCACGAAGGTCGCCACACGAAGGTCGATCAGGTCGGCATCGTCGAAATCGGCGATGACGTGGAAGTCGGTGCCAACACGACCATCGACCGCGCCCGCTTCGGCAAGACCATGATCGGGGAAGGCACCAAAATCGACAACCTCGTCCAGATCGGCCACAATGTGATTATCGGCAAGCACTGCCTCATCGTCTCTCTCACCGGTATTTCCGGCAGCACCCAACTTGGCAACTACGTCACGGTGGCCGGCCAGGTCGGCATTGTCGGCCATGTGACCATCGGTGACAATACGATCCTGACCGCTCGCACCGGCGTCTCTGTGAGTATTGAGGGTGGCCAGACATACGGGGGCAAGCCGGCCATGCCGATGCGTGAGCAACTGAAGTTGGAGGTGCTCGTGCGCCGCCTGCCCAAGCTCGTCGAACGGGTCAAGGCCCTGGAAAACGCTGCCTTACAGAACCGTTGACGGCAAGAAATCATCGGATCCGCCGAGATTCCCGGGCCTGGTGGGCGGGGACGCCCACCCTCCTTGAGGCAAGAAATCATCGGATCCGCAGGGATGCCCGGGCCTGGTGGGCGGGGACGCCCACCCTCCTTGAGGCAAGAAATCATCGGATCCGCCGGGATTCCCGGGGCCTGGTGGGCGGGGACGCCCACCCTCCTTGAGGCAAGAAACCATCGGATCCGCCGAGATGCCCGGGCCTGGTGGGCGGGGACGCCCACCCTCCTTGAGGCAAGAAATCATCGCATCCGCAGGGATTCCCGGGGCCTGGTGGGCGGGGACGCCCACCCTCCTTGAGGCAAGAAATCATCGGATCCGCAGGGATTCCCGGGCCTGGTGGGCGGGGACGCCCACCCTCCTTGAGGCAAGGAGCCACCGCCTCGGCAGGGATGCCCGTGCTCGGGCCAACTCCTTTGGCGATTTTTCCAAAGTCGTGTCATTCCATGCTTGCCAGGCGCTGTCCCACCGCCTATCCCCCTTTCCAGCACTATGGCCAGCACCCCCGTCATCACCCTCCGCAAAGGACACGCCGTCCGCCACAATAACGAAGTTTGTATCGTCATCGATCACGAACTCAAAACCCCACCCCGCATGGCATCCTACGTCCAGATGTCCATCCGCAGCGTGGCCACCAAAAAAGTCTTCAACCTGCGGATGACATCCAACGATTCTCTCGATAGCGTCCTGCTTGAGCGCATCCCCCACGAGTACTCCTACAAGGACAGCAGCGGCTACCACTTCCTCAACCCGGAAACTTACGAAGATACCGTCGTCTATGAGGATTTGGTCGATCCAGTGAAAAATTACCTCATCGACGGCCAAATCTATACCATCCTGCTGGCCGATTCCAACGTCGCCTCCATCGACCTCCCGCCGTCCATGGTGATGACCGTCGTGGAATCATCGGAGGGCGTCAAGGGCGACTCCGCCAACAATGTGTACAAGCCCGCCACGATGCAGACGGGCCTCGTGGTTCAAGTGCCGCTCTTCATCAACGTCGGCGAGAGAATCAACGTCAAGACCGAGGACAATTCCTACCTCGGCCGGGCCTCAGCCTAGCCCCGGCTCCCTGGCAATCCGCCCAATACACTTCACCTCCAATCGGTGTGTAAGGGGCATGATCTCTGACGCCCCACCTCCCGATGCCCTTGACTTGACGCATATCCCTGGCGGGAAATACTAAAGGAAAATTGGTGATTAAGATTTCTTGAATTTTGCTTGACGGCTCTCGATTTTCCAATTATTGTCCCGCCCCGGATGAAGTCACCGTTGCTACTGCTGGCCCTTTCTTGGGCACTTGGGGTGCCCTGCCTGTTTGCCAAAAGCGAACTGGAGACCCTGCGCAGTCTGTGCGCCGAACAGGAAAGGCAAATCCATCAGTTGGAGGAGGATAACGCGAAGCTGCGCTCCCTGAGCAATCTCACGACGACTAGGAGCGCCGACAAGCCAGCCGCAGCACTGCCAGCCGCAGCACTGCCAGCCGCAGCACTGCCAGCCGCAGCACTGCCAGTTGCAGTGCCGACACCGGCCGCGGTTTCCACGTCGGCCAAGGCTGGCAAGACATACGCGGTGAAGAATGGCGAGACGTTTACGAGCATTGGGAAGAAATTCGGCATTTCCACGGCCGCCCTGATTGCAGCCAACCCCGACGTAAAACCCTCCGCAATGCGTCCAGGCAAAGTGATCCATCTTGTTGCGCCCACCCCGACGCCCGGCGCTGCGAACGAGGCACCGGCCAAGAATCCTTCAGCAGACAACAAGACAGCGGTGCGGCCGTCTGCCAACATCCCCAAAGCGACCCCGGTAGCCGAAGCCACCCCGCCCGTCGCACCAAAGACATCTCCACCCGTTCCACCCGTGCCCAAAGCGCCGGCCAAGCCGCTTGTAGCTAGCGCCACTCCCACCGCACCAGAGTCGGCCAGCGTGAAGAAAACCGGCGACTCCAAGCCGACCACGCCGACCCCAGGGAAGCCAAACTTTCGCACCATCGCCATAGAAGGGAACTCGACGTATGGCGAGTTTGCCGCGAAACACGGCACCACCGTCAGCCGCCTCAATGAACTCAATGCCTTGGATCTGGTCGCCACCGCCCCCTTGGCTAAAGGCTCGGAATTGAATGTCCCTATCCAGCCGTAATCACCCCTTACTGCCGTCCCCCCCAAACTCACCACGAATTGAGGGCTTAACCGCAAATTTCCCTCGGGTCTTCCTGCCATGATACGCTCATGACCCCAAAAGCCCGTCATGATCATAAAACTGGCACGCCGTTTGCTACAATTCTCCCGTATATTAAACCAACCCCAACCGCAAACAACACATGAAATCACGATTCAAGATCCCCGCCCTCGTGTTCCACGCTTCGGCAATCCTCCTGGCCTCCTTTACACAGGCCTCGGCGGACTCTGCCAAGGATGCCATCTCAACCACGGCAGCCCCTGAAGCACGCCTTAAATTCTATGGCTGGATCGAAGGCGGTGCCACCGGCAACACCGGCAGCCCCCATGACGGACAGAACTTCGGCCGTCTTTTTGATGATCGCTCCAATCAAGCTCTCCTCAACCAAGTCTCGGCCACAGCAGAGCGCGCTCTCGACCCGAAAGCCACCTGTTTCGACTGGGGTTTCAAAACTCAGGTCATGTATGGTAGTGACGCGCGCTTCACCCGTTCCGTGGGCCTCCTCGACCAGACCGGCAATCAGCGCTACCAACCGGACTTGGTCGAAGCCTACCTCAACCTGCACTTCCCTATCCTCACCGAAGGCGGCGTTGACCTAAAGGCGGGCAAAGTCGTGAGCCTTGAAGGTGCCGAGACCATCGACCCCCGCACCAACTTCTTCTACTCGCACACCTATATCTTCAACTACGGCATTCCTATGACTTACACCGGCGCCACGGCGACGGTTCACGTCACCAGTGAACTCGACTTGATCGGTGGCGTCACCCGTGGTGTGAATACCAGCACCCAGGATAATAACGGCTCGGCCGCCTTCCAAGGTGGCTTTGCACTCAATTTGCTAGATGGCAAATTCGTCGTCTCGGCCATCACCAATATCGGCCCCGAAACGCCCGACAAAAACAGCAAGTATCGCTTCCTCAACGACGTCACCGCCGTTTGGAAAATCACGGATAAGTTCACCTCCACCACGGACGTCAACTACACCTTTGATAGAGCAGCCAAGGCCGCCTGCTATGGTGTCGCCGAATCCCTCACCTATCAAATCAACGACTGGCTGTCCGTCGGTGGCCGCGCCGAAATCTGGGCAGACCCCAAGGGCTTCTATGCCGTGCAGATTGGCAATAACACCGACATGATGACCTTGATGCGCGACGGTGTGGTTTACGATCCCCGCACCGTGGGCGGTGGCGACACGACATACGGCGCGCTCACCCTCGGCGTCAACATCAAGGCACCGGTGGGAGGCCCCATCCAAGGCCTGGTGTTCCGTCCCGAGGTGAGACTGGATACGGCCCTCAACAGTGGCAAGAGCCCCTTCAATGATTCCAAGGACCGCAGTATGCTGACCTTCGGACTCGATGCCATCTTGACCTTCTAATGGCCCACGCGGGGGGCTGAAATATGGTCACCCGGAATTTGTCCAACTCAAGGACGGGATGCAGCGGTCGAGCACCGTTGCATCCCGTCCTGCTTTTTTCCAAAGTTTGATGTCTCTGATTGGAACCAGGCCGGGCGCTCCCGGCTCTGTGAATAAATTCCGTTGCCTTCGTGCGCTGATTGGCTACGTTACGCGGCAGGCAGCGTGAAACAGTTCCACAGGCAATTTCTTCTAAAAACCATCGTGTCCGGGCGCCGTGTTCTGCCTGCACTGGCAATCGTGTTAGGTCTAGCGGCAATCGACTCGAAAGCCGCGACAAGCACCGCTTGGGATGTTAAGAAAATCAACGGTGATGAGTATGTTTCCGCCGACAACATCAAGCAGTTCTATCACTTTGCCAGCCTCACCCGCAACGGCTCCACCGTCACCCTGGAGAATGCCAAGGTGATGATGAAACTCAACCTGGGTGCCGCCGAATGCACGATGAATCACGTGAAATTCGTTTTCAGCAAGGCAGTGGAAGAGGTTGACGCCAAGGCCTACGTGTCACGCACGGATCTGGCAAAATTGATCGATCCGGTGCTGCGGCCCAACTTTATCAAGAATGCCGGCAGCTTCAACACCGTGGTGCTCGACGCTGGCCACGGCGGCAAAGACCCGGGTGCCACCAATTCCTACGGCAACGAGGCCAACTACAATCTCAAAATCGCCAACCTCGTCAAAGCCAAGCTCCTAACCAAGGGCTTCAAAGTCGTTATGACCCGCGACAGCGACCGCTTCCTCTCGCTACAGGAACGCGTGAACGTGGCCAATGCCGTCGCCGAAAACGCCATCTTCATCGCCATTCATTTCAATTCCGGAGCCACTGCCGCCCGTGGCATCGAGACGTTCACCCTGTCGCCACCGGGTGTTCCGCATTACGGCCGCAGCCTGATCGAAGCGGACAAGCATGAGCGGGCTGGCAATGAGCACGACTCCGCCAACATGGCCCTGGCCACCTCGGCCCACGGTTCGGTGTTGCATACCCTCGGCACCAATACCTTTGACCGGGGTATCAAACGCGCCCGCTACACCGTGCTTTCCGGCATCACCCATCCGGCCATCCTCCTGGAAGGCGGCTTCCTGACCCACCCCTACGAAGCCCGCTTGATCAATAACGAAAAATATCAGGCCGCTCTCGCCAGCGGCATTGCCAACGCCGTGCTCACGTACCGCGTCGCAGTCACCCCGCAGCCCGTGATTTCCGCCACCCGCTGAGCCGCCACAAACCTTGGAAACCCAAGACGCAAGCCGCTAACCCGGAGCAAGTACGGAGCAAGTACGGAGCAAGTACGGAGCAAGTACGGAGCAAGTACGGAGCAGGTACGGAGCAAGTACGGAGCAGGCAGTCACTTGAATTCCTCGACACCGCAAAGAAATATGAAATGTCTGGTTTTCGTGACGTCAAGATCTTTTGAATAATAGGAGTCTCCTGTAGTTTGAATTTGAGGCCTATTGGGGCACCTGATTTGCGGTTCGCAAGGGCGAAACTCCAATCAATGACCGACAACGAGGCAAAAAAACTCGCCGCCCCGCTTAATTTTTGGCGCGACAAGTCGTTGCCAATCAGTTTGTAATGCCTACGCCCTTCCGTCGCACCCCCTATTTCCCCATGGCAACCATCACCAAACGCGAACTCGCCATCCGGCTCACCGAAAAACTCGCCGCCAAAGGCATCGAGATCACTCAGCAAACTATTTCTGAAATTGTCCAGCTCCTCATTGATGAAATCACCGATTCCCTCGCCATCGGCGACAACGTCGTGATGCGCAAATTCGGAGCCTTCGAGGTGCGCGAGATGAAAGCCAAACTCGGCCGCAACCCGAAAAATCCCACCGCCACAGTCAAAATCCCCGCCCGAGCCGCCGTTAGATTCAAGCCAGGCAAGGAATTAAAGGAAAAAGTCGCATCAACCCTCAAGCTCGTCCGCGAGCGCAAAAGGTAAGGGATGACGATACGCCTCCCCCATTTCCCCCCATCCTCCGGCAGGTGAACATCTCGACTCACTTAACGACGATGAGGCGCGGTCATGAGCCACGACCTTACTGTCGTCTAATGGAACTCTTGCCCATGACCAACGCCATCGGTCCTCCTTCGTGGGCCGATCTTCCGCCCCCTCCCCTGGAATGGGGCAACTCCAAACCACGCCCATGCGATGCCTGCGGCGACGCCCGGTCGTGGTGGCGATTGCCGATCCGCAGTGTGCTGCGGATGGCGTTGGCGTTAGGAGTCCTTGTGTTCGCCTCCTGCGGTCACAGTTACCGCGGCTACATGACCCGCGCCTACAGCGTCCGCGGCCACACTTATCACCCGATGAGCGTCGGACAAGCACTCACCTACAAGGAAACCGGCACCTGCTCGTGGTACAACGAATCCTCATTTTTCGGACTGAAGCGCGGGACCACCTCGCTGGGTGAAAAAGTCATGCCCTGGGATCTCATCGGCGCCCACAAAACCCTGCCTCTGCCATGCGTCGCCAAAGTCACCAATCTTAAAACCGGCCAATCCGTCATAGTCCGCATCAACGACCGCGGCCCCTTCATCGCCGGCCGATGCCTCGACCTTTCGCCACGTGCCGCAAAAATAATCGGCTTTTATGACAAGGGCCTCACCACCGTCAGGCTCGAAGTGCTGTCCGTGGGTGACGGTTCTTACAAACGCAGCAAGCACCGCGGGTGGTTTTTCTAATTATGCCAAAATCCATTCGCATCATCCTCTGGACCGCCGTTTCCCTGCTTGGCGCGTTGGCCGTCGGGCTGATGGCGTTTCAGCGCGGCGAACCGATCAACGCGTTGTGGCTGGTGATTGCGGGGGTGTGTAGTTTTGCGGTGGCCTATCGGTTTTACTCGGCCTGGTTGATGGCCAAGGTATTAACGGTGGATGCGCGGCGAGCCCCGGCGGCCATCACCCGCAGCGATGGCAAGGACTTTGTGCCCACTCCCAAATGGGTGGTGTTTGGCCACCACTTCGCCGCCATCGCCGGTCCCGGTCCGCTGGTGGGGCCGGTGCTCGCCGCGCAATTCGGCTATCTGCCAGGGGCGCTGTGGATTCTGGTAGGAGCCACCCTCGGCGGCGGTGTTCACGACTCGGTGGTGTTGTTTGCCTCGATGCGGCGTCACGGAAAATCGTTAGGTCAAATGATCCGCGAGGAACTCAATCCGGTGCTCGGCTTTATTGCCCTCATCAGCCTCTTGGCGATTATGATCATCCTGTTAGCGGTGCTCGGCCTAGTGGTGGTCAAGGCCCTATCCGAAAGCCCGTGGGGGCTCTTCACCATCGCCGCCACCATTCCGCTGGCCTTTATCATGGGCGCGAGCATCAAGAGCGGCAAGGCTAGCGTCACCCAGGCCACTGTCTTCGGGGTCATCGGGTTGCTGGCGGCGGTGGTGGGCGGCAAATACTTGCCGCCGACATGGGCCGCAGTTCTTACTTTGAAATCCACCCAACTGGCGTGGGCCATCATGATCTATGGCTTCAGCGCCAGCGTGCTGCCAGTTTGGATGTTGCTGGCCCCGCGCGATTACCTCAGCACCTATATGAAACTGGGCACCGTGGCTTTGCTAGGTATGTGTATCGTGATTTTGGCACCGCCCTTGCAGATGCCGGCGCTCACACCCTTTATCTACGGCGGCGGCTTTGTGGTTCCCGGCCCGGTGTTTCCCTTCGTCTGCATCACCATCGCTTGTGGCGCCATCAGCGGCTTCCACGCGCTCATTGCCTCGGGCACCACACCAAAAATGTTGGGCAGCGAGCACAACATCCGCCTCGTTGGCTACGGCGCAATGACCGTCGAAATGTTGGTCGCCCTGATGGCTGTCATCGCAGCCTGTGCCCTGCCCCCCGGCGAATACTTCGCCATCAATTCCCCGGTCGATCCTAACAATACAGCCGCTGTCGCCGCGCAAATTCATACCATCAATTCGTACGGACCTACCTACGCCATCAGTCTGGAACAAATGCAGGTGCTGGCCAGCGATTTGGGCGAGCCTCACATGATCGGCAAGATCGGTGGTGCGCCAACATTCGCGGTGGGCATGGCGCGGATGTTTTCCGCCATCATCCCCGGCAAAACTGCGATGGCATTGTGGTATCACTTCGCTATCATGTTCGAGGCGTTGTTTATTCTAACAACTTTAGACGCCGGCACCCGTGTTGGCCGCTTTATTTTGCAGGATTTGCTAGGTGAAATTGTGCCGCAGTTGCGCGACACGCGTTCGTGGTTGGGCAACATTCTGGCCAGCGGGTTGCTGGTGGCGGCCTGGGGATATTTCCTCTATCAGGGCGCGCTGGATCCTGAAGGCATCGCCAAAAGCCTGTGGCCGATTTTCGGTATTTCCAACCAGTTGCTGGCAGTTATTGCGTTTTGCTTTGGCACGGTGATGCTCATCAAGATGGGCAAAGCTCGCTATTGCTGGACCACGCTGCTGCCCTTGTTAGTGCTCGCCGTGGCAACCTACAGCGCGGGTTGGCTCAAACTGTTCTCGCCGAATGCCGCTGGGTTTTTACCTGCCATCCGCAAGTTCGAGGCGCTAATCGCCGGCGACCTCCCGGGCCCGGCACGCGCCGCCGCCGCCACCGCGCTGCGCAACGCCCGTGTGGATGTGGCGGTCACTGCCGGCTTGCTGGTCTTAGTGACGCTTATCGTGTTAGGCACCGGCTACGAGTGCTGGCTGCTACTCACCAAACGCAAGCCGATCCAGCTCCACGAGAGCCCGTACGAGGTATTGCCGGAGCCGTCGGTGAAACCAGTCTAACGGGTGACTTTGCGGCTTTGCTGTGAGGTATCGGCAGTGACTCGAGCGCTTAGGAGCCGCGCAAGAATATCTGTCGCATTGTAGAGGCGCGTCTATGACCGCCGCTGACCATGAAGCCGCCACATTCGACAAGCTGCTCATTCGCATCGGCGGTCACAGACCGCCGCTACAATGCATCTCAGATGCCTTGCGACTGTTATTATTGCGCGGGTGTTAGCCGAGGCAACTGCCGGGGCAGGCGTTAGCGGAGGCAAGATCTGCGGGGAATTGATCGGATAGAAGATAGTCCAGCTCCGCTTGGCGGCAGTGGGCGATGGGATCGGTGGGGTCGTCCGCCGCCAGACCAGGATGACACATCACCAGGGTGGCGTCGCTCGCATTGGATAGAAGATCGCGGAAAAACCGGGCAAAGTCGAAGTCGCAGCGGAACGGTCGGAAGCCAGCAAAGCGCACGTTGCTGGCAAGGCCGACGCGTTTGATGCTAGCAGCGAGGCCGGCGGTCATGGTGCGCATCACCAGAACCTTGGGCAGGAAACCGGAGGCGTGCGGCACGCGCAGCCAGGCGGCGGAATTGCGCTGACGGGTTTCCTCGATAACGATGCGGCGGATCAGCGGCAAGGCATGCACATGCTGGTGCCCATCAACGAAGGCCGGCGGCTGGCCGTAATGCGCTTCAAAAGCTTGCCATTGTTGGACGAAACGCTCGCGCACGCTGGCGGCATCCAAGCGGTGTAGCAGAGCGCGCAACATCAGGGGACCCACCGCTTGGGCGGGTGCCTGCAACTCCTGTTTCACACGCCGTCTCAAGTCGGCGCTCCCAGAGAACCCGTGAGTGAGATTGAAGTGCAGGCCCGCCTCGTGGCTGGTACCAAGTGCCTTGAGCTGCCGGGCCATGGCAGGCCAGACTGATGATTCAGTTAGGCAGGAGACTGCCTGCAGGCGTCCGGCGGCGACGAGTTGGAGGATGCCGTTGCTGATCGCTGCGGATTGGCCAAAGTCATCGGCGCAGAGGGTGATGCGTTTCATCCTAGAAAGGAAATTAGGAACCACAGATTGCACAGGCATGCACAGATAATGAAAGAGTTATGAATTATTTGGCAGATACCTTTAGGGCGTGCCGAGGAGTAGATAGATCGAGGTCTTGTTTTCCGTGTAATCGTTCGACTGAGCTCACGCCGAAGTCCTCTTCAATCCGTGAAATCTGTGGTAAAAAACGGCAGCCCTGCCGTTCCCATTTTCCTTTCTAGGTTCTTGCGGCATGGCTCAATAATCAAATCCTTGAATCGACAAAAGTGAGTCCCGCCATCGCAACCAAAACGAATTGGAAAATCATGGTTTGTTAAAACCGTGTTTGGACGCGATAAGATAGTTAGGCCGGCGTTTCACCTCGTTGAAGATGCGTGCGAGATACTCGCCGAGGATGCCGATGGAAAGCAACTGCACACCACCGAGAAAGGTGACGGCTACCACCAGTGTGGCCCAACCGGCTAACGGGTTGCCG
>Ga0118677_10007085_pt2 | contig 18362 bp, 12 predicted proteins | sample AliMusrvi5mmetaG_FD_86154 | JGI IMG/M metagenome (GOLD analysis project Ga0118677, IMG submission 86154) | reverse complement strand
GGGCACCCACTCGCGGGTCGGTTAGACTCCGCAAAAGGTGCAGCAATGCCTGGCGGTAATTCGGGAACGGATGGATTTCCCCGGCTGCCTGTGGGGCGAGTTCCGCTGCGTGGCGCGGCAATTCCGGGTGCGGCAGTCCCACGTGCAGGTGATGGACGCCATGAAACGGCTCATGCAACAGGGTGAAAGCGAACAGGCGCCCCGGCCAGCCGCGCGCCACGACATTGCGGGTGGCGCTGTTGATGGTGTTTCCTGTCAGGCCGACATGTTCGATGTATTTGCGCCAGCTTTGCAGGTTTCCCGCGAGATATGTCGGCAACAAATACATCCATAGGAAATAACTCCAAACGTGCCAATGCGCAACCGCGATGAGAATGGCCGACCACACGGCTAACAGCAACAGCAGTTCCGCCCACACCCGGCGTCGCACCTTCCTGCTGCGGATCGGCGAGCCCGCCCGCAGGAAGGTCCGCAAAAACAGCAGCGGCGTGAAGACCAGGCCTGCGGAGAGCTCGAGCGAAGCGGCCAGAATCCGCGCCCAGCGCGGCGTGGTGGTGATGACAAACGGCCAGAGTTCTTCGTCGCGTTCGGTGGCGAAGTGGGCGTGATGTGTCTGGTGCGCGGCCCGATAGAGGCTGAAGCTCATAAAGCTCATTAGCCCGATGATCACGCCGTCAAACTCGTTGAAGCGGCGGTTGCGCCGCAGCAACCCATGGGACGCCTCGTGAAAACCCACCGCCGCGCCGTGCATCAGATGGCTGAGGATCAGCACGAGCGGCACCGCCCACCAGCGCGACACCCCGCCATGCAGCACCGCCGCCATGGCCAACTCGGTCAGAACAAAAAGCACGATCACGATTTGAAAGGCCGCGCGGCTCACCCAGTGCGGTTCGTCTCCGGTGATTGGGGTTGCATGGTTCATCCTAAATGGGGAAATGGAATTGGTTCGCAGGGCGGCAGCTACAACTGATTATGATCTCGCAGACAACCGGAACACCTCCTGCCGGTCCACCACTTGTTGCAGCGCCGCCATGCTGCCTTCAGGCGTGAGCCTCCCGCGCACCTCGATCACCGCACAAATGCTGTTAGATATGTCCGCCGCAGGCACCGGCGAGGTTTCCCATAACTCGCGCTGCGGATACGTCAACGGCTGGAGGCGGATCTCACCGCTTTCCAACCATTGCATCAGACGGGCTCGTTGATCCTGGGACACGGGAGGTTTCAAGCCTTGGTTTCAAGCAGCATCTCGCCGGATTCCATCATGGTTTCCGCGCCGAGCAAACGTTCGATTTGCTCTTCGGACAGGGCGGTCAGGTCCACTTGGTCAAGCGCTACCGGTTCTGGCGGCAACACCGTTGTCGTCTTGGCCGGACTGGCACCGCCCAGATGTTCGGCGATCAAGGTGGCGATTTGGCTGATGGTGCGGGCCCGCATCAGACTGGCCGGGGGCAGGGCCACGCCGATGGCGCTTTCGATCGAGTTTTCGATTTCGACGGCCATCAGCGAATCCAGTCCCAAGTCGGTGAGCGGTTGATCGGCGCGCAGCCCTTCGGGTTTGACGCGCAACACCGAACCGACGACATCGCGCACCGCCTGCCCGATGATGTCGAGGCGTTCATCCGCCGCGGCCGCTTCGATCCTGACCCGCCAGTCGCTTTTGGTGCCGGTGATTTCCACGCCATCGACACCGGCGGCAAAGATATGCTCTAACAGCGGACTCTCCTGGCTGCCGCGGAACGACTGCCGCCATTTCGACCAGTCCACCCGCAGCGCCAGCGCCTGGGTGGCGCCGGCGTTGAGGAATGATTCGAGCAGAACGATCACCTCGCTCGGGGTGAGCGGCGTGGTGCCCTGGCGGGCGAGGTATTCGGCGACCCGCTCGTTGCGGGCGACATAGCCTTCGCCGCCCAGCGCACCCCAGTTGATGACCAGGGCGGGCAGACCGCAGGCATGGCGCTGATGGGCAAGCGCGTCGAGAAAGGCGTTGGCCGAGGCATAGTTGGCCTGGGCCGAGTTGCCGAAGATGCTCGAAACCGAGGAAAACATCACGAAACAATCGAGATCCATGCCGCGCGTGCCGTCGTGCAGCAACCAGGCACCGTAGCCCTTGGGTTCTAACACCCTGCGCATCCGGTCGCGGGTCAGCGCGGAAATCGGCGCGTCGTCGATGACCATCGCCAGATGGAACACGCCCTTGAGCGGGTGACCGGACGCCGTGATTTCATCTAACAACCGGCGCGTGTCGGCCGGCGATCCGGCATCCGCGCGGACAACCCGCGCGTTCACGCCACGGGCGCGCAGCTTGTCGAGAAACTCCTGTGCGGCGGGAGTGGCTGCGCCGCTGCGGCTGGCCAGCACGAGATGATTCGCGCCGCAAGTCACCAGCCATTCGGCCAGCACCTTGCCAAAGCCGCCAAACGCTCCGGTGATCAGATAACAGGCATCGGCTTTGACCTCGAAAGCGGGTGCCAGCGGTTCGCCCCGTCTCGCGACAAAGGGTTCCGGGAAAGCCACGACCACCTTGCCCGTGTGTTTGCCCTGGGCCATCAGGCGGAAGGCCGCATCGATGCGACACGCGGGAAAAGACCGGAACGGCAGCGGATGCAACCCGCCCTGTGCCACCAAAGCGGCCACCGTTTCTAACAGAATGCCGGTCAGTTGTTCATCGCCGCGGAAGATCGCGTCCATCGCGACCACATGGAACGAGGCGTTGCGGCGCATGTGCCACAGCGGAATGCGGGAGTTTTGATAGATATCACGTTTGCCGATTTCGATGAAGCGTCCGAACGGTGCCAGGCATGAGAGACCCATGGGGATGGCTTCGGCCGAGAGCGCGTTGAGCACGACATCCACGCCTTTGCCGGCGGTGATATCCATCACGTCCCGCGCGAAATCGCCACCGCGGGAATCGATGACATGTTTCACCCCGAGGATGCGCAACAGCGCGCGCTTGGCCGGACTGCCGGCGCTGGCGATGACTTCCGCGCCGAGGTGATGGGCGATCTGGATGGCGGCCATACCGACGCCGCCCGCACCCGCATGAATGAGGATGCGCTCGCCGGGCTTGAGTTGCGCCACGGTTTTCAACGCATGCCAGGAAGTCATAAATACCACCGGCAGCGTCGCCGCCGCCTCAAACGACAAACCGTCCGGGATAACCCGCACATCGCCGGCCCGCGCCATCGAAACCGTTGCCAGCCCGAACACCGCCAATCCGAAGACCCGGTCGCCCGGCACCACATGCGTGACACCACTGCCGACGGCGATGACCACGCCCGCCACTTCGTCGCCGAAGATGCGCGCATCGGCCGTCTCCGCCGGATAGAGCGCCAACGCCTTGAGCACATCGCGGAAATTCATGCCCGCGGCTTTCACCTCGATCGCCACCTCGCCCGCGCCACATGCCGGCAGGGCAAAAGGCACCAGGCGCAAGGCATCGAGCAACCCGCGTTCGCGGGACTCCAGCCGCAGCGGCACCGCCGGATCCAACCATTGTTCGCGCACTTGCAGCCCGCGATGGATGCGCCGCACATAACGGGCCTCGCCACGGAACGCGACCTCGCGTTCGGGGTCCTGTTCTAACAGCTCGTGCCACAGCCGCGCCCCATCCGGAGGACAGGCGCCCCGCCTGTCTGCCCTCACAGGCTGGAAACCTTTTTTCCCGTCAAGAGGCGCTAACCTGACAGTATTTGGCGGCAGGTCGATCGCCCGGCAGGTGAAATTGTTATATTCATTGGCCACCACGCGCAACAGGCCGATGGCCGGTGCTTGCGCCAGCGCCACCTCGGGATTGTGGCCCACCGCCTGGGCGCCGCGCGTCACCCAGTCGATGCGCAGCTTGGCCACGGGTGACTTGGCATCGAGCGCCTGGGCCAAATGGAACAACGAATCCGTGCCTAACATCACCGCGTCCCTGGCGGCTCCGGGACCGGTCTCGTCCAGACTCCACAGGCCGACAAAGCGCACCGGCGGATCATCCGCACACGAATCCAACATATCTATCCAATCAGCGGGATTTTCGGCCCGCAACGTGAACGTGTCCGGTTGCTCCGCCGCGAATGCTGAGCCGCGGCGGGCGACGCGGCAGCGGACGCCGCTGGTGCGGAGATGCGCGGCGAGTTCGTCACCCAGCCCGGACTCGTCGGCCAGCACGAGCCATGATTTCTCCGCAGGAGCCTCCACCATGGCCGCAGGCGGCGTTTGTGGTTTGACCCATGCCTTGCGTGCCATCAGTCCGATGAGGCTCTCGCCGCCCTGGGGACGGATCAATCCGGACATGGAGGCGGTTTTGCTGAAGCCCGCCTCGCGCAGCACGGATTCCCATTGCGGGCTTTGCAGCAATGGATGGTGCGGGCGCAACTCGCGATCGCTGAAGCGCCACCAACCGGCAGTCAATCCAAACACCGCGTTCAACCACAAATGTGGCGTGGCCACATCCACGAACATCAGGCTGCCGCCGGGAACCAGCAACTCGTGAAGATGGCGCAACGCGTCGCGCACATCACTCACCGCATGGATCACATTGGTGCCCAGGATGAGGTCGAAAGAACCCGCCTCCAACTCCTGTTCGGCACCCGGTTTCTCGAGATCAAACGTCTGGTATTGGACTTCGGGAAATGCCGCCAGCTTCTGGCGCGCCGCAGGGAAAAACGCCGCGGATATGTCACTGAACACATAACTGTGCCGCCCGGATTCTAACAGCGGCAACACCTGGGATGCCAGTCCGCCGGTGCCCGCGCCGATTTCCAGAATGCGCAACCCGCGCCCCTCGGGAAGAGCGCGGGCGGCTTCCTCCACCGCCCGGCCGAGGGCCGCGAGCCATGGACTGGTGACCAGACCGTCGCCGTAAAACTGATCCAACAGATCCGCGCCGCCACTGGCGAACAGGACCTGCACCGCCTCTTTTTCGCCCCGCATGATCGGCCCGAGTTCGGCACAGGTGGCGCCGCAGATCAGCGCCTCGGGCAAATGTCCGGGATACTTGCCGATACTCGCGCTCAGCAGTCCGTCCGAAGTGCCAACCGCTTGCTCGAAGGCGGCGGTCGTCTGGTAACCATCGCCCGTTTTCTCTAGCAAACCCAATTCCGCGAGATTGTCCGCCAACTGCGCGAACGATGCCCGCATGGCTTCCGCCACGCCGAGCGAGTCCGCAGTGAAATATCCCACCGCGCCCATATCGCGCAAGCCGCTCGCGACTTGGGAGGCGGTGAGTTCGTCACCTGCGGCGCTGGCGGCTTCGAGCGCCACGCGTCCGCGCAGGTCGAGCACTTCATCCAACGCCTGACGGGCCACTTTGCATAACTGTTCCAACGCCACCGGCGCCTGACAGGCGGGAGGTGTTGGTGCCGGGGTTTTCTCCCATCCGACGTGATAGACCAGGTCCCGGCCTTTGCCGGTTTTGCCGGTGCGGCGACCGCCCTCCACGCTGATCGCGCGGAATCCGTCGATGCACACGCATGGCCGGCCGGCCTCATCATATAACCCGATGTCGCCATCGACCAGTTCATCATTGGCCTGCGTCACCCCGGCCCGCACGCAGACCGCCGCGCCCGGCGAACGCAGAAATGCGATTCTAGCGAAACGCACCGGCAAGCGCAGTCCGGCGGTGCGGCCTTCCACCGTCGCCGCGCCTGCGGAAAACACTTGCAGCGCGCCATCAAACAGCACCGGATGGAGCGAATACTCACCCGCCCGCGGCGCAATGGCCGCAGATAACGAAACCCGCCCCTCCGACCTGCCGCCCCCTGCCGCCAACTCGCGGATCGGCCGGAACTCCTCGCCATAGCGCAGGCCCAAATCACTCATGTGGCCGTAAAAGGCATCCACCTCCACGGCGGTGAGTCCCGCGGCCCGCGAGCTTTCCCACCCGCTGGCCGCGAACGACGATTCGGTGCGCTCGCCGCGCATGGATCCCACCACGTGCGATGTCCATGAGGCCGTGTTCTCAAACCGGCTATGGATGGAAATCGTGCGGGTATCCGGATCATACGTGGTTTCCATCACAAGTCCGGACGGCGGGTCCGGCAGGATGAGCGGCTTGCGGATTTCAAAGTCCTCCACCACGAACGCTTTGCCATCGAACCATTGCTGACCCGCTTCCAACACCATTTCCACAAATCCCGCCGCCGGAAAAATGATGAGGTTCTCCACCCGGTGATCCTTCAGGAAAGCCATGTGCCGACCATCAAGCCGGGTAAGCCACGTCGGCATGGCCCGCGACAACCTGACATCTAACAACCCTTGCCCGCCCGGTGCCAACCGTCCGTCGCGCATGTCGGCGGCTTCATTCCACCACCGGCTTTTGTCCCACGCGTATGCCGGCAGATCGAGCAGCCGGCGCGACGGGGTGAGGGCGGTGAAGTCGAGTTCCACCCCTGCCAGGTGGAGGTCCAATGCCGTTTCGAGCAACGATTCATGTTCGCGCTCGCGGCGTGCCGAGGCCAGGATGACGGGCTTCGGGCCATCCTCTGTTAGACATTCCCGGATGGATCGCACCAACGCGGGATGAGCGCCGATTTCCAACCACACATCCGCCCCGAACCCGGCCACCGCGCCGATCGCGGAAGCAAATGCCACCGGTTGGCGCACGCCGCGCGCCCAATGACCCGCGTCGCATGCGGACCCATCCAGCCGCCCACCCGTGACGGTGCTGAAAAACGGCAGGGTTTCCGGCTGTGGTGTCAGGTCACACATCGCGGTTTGCAGCGCATCCGCGGCGGGATACATCATCGGATGATGGAACGGATGACTCACCGGCACGAAACGGGCAAACACACCCTGCGCTTCCAACTCCGCGGCGATGGCCTCCAACGCCGTTCTCAGACCTGCCAGAGTGAGCGAGCGCGGACCGTTGAACGCGGCGATGCACACGCCCGGGTCATGCCGGTCGATCACCGCCTGCGCATCCTCCGGAGTCATGCCCACCGCCAGCATGGTGCCGCCAGCCACCGAGCATTCATCCATGAAACGGCCGCGCAACACGATGGTTTTGGCGGCTTGATCCAACGTCAGAATCCCCGCCACGCAGGCGGCCGCCACTTCACCCACACTGTGGCCCACCACCGCGGCTGGCTGCACGCCCCACGATTTCCACAACGCCGCCAGCGCCATCTGCATCGCGAAAATCGCCACTTGGGAGATTTCCGTGCGTTGCATTTGCGAATCCGCTTCCGGGCGCGCGAGTTCCTCTATCAGCGAAAACCCCGCCCACGGTTGGATGGCCTTGTCACAGGCTTCGATCATCCGCCGGAACACCGGTTCGTGGCGCATGAGTTCGCGCCCCATCCCCCACCACTGCGCGCCTTGGCCACTCATGACAAATACCACCCGCGCCGTCTGCTCGCGCCGCGGCGTGAACGCCGTGCGCAACTTCTCACCCGGGTTCTCCAGCGAATACGTGCCGAGCTCCCGCACCGCTTCGTCCAACGATCGCGCGGTCAATGCCAACCGGTGCGAGTGGTGGTTGCGCCGCGCGCCTAACATATAGGTGAGATCCGGCAACGTCGGCGATTCGCCATTGAGCTTGGCGTGATCGTCCACCCACGCGGCCAGGCGCCAGGCCGCCGCCAGCAACGCTTCCTCGGACCGCGCGGAGAGCATCAACGGCCAGGCCCGATCCCCGGCCGTCAGTGCCCGCGAAACGTGCGCCGGCACCGGCGATTCCGTTAGAACGATGTGGGCGTTGGCGCCGCCGAACCCGAACGAATTCACACCCGCAATGCGAACCCCATTGTTGTTAGGAAACGCTTCGGTGGTTACGGCCACCCGCAGTTTCAGGGCGGCGAAGTCGATGTTCGGATTGGGTGTGTCAAAATGCAGGCTGGGCGGAATCCGGCCATGCTTGAGCATCAGCGCCACCTTGACCAAACCCGCCACCCCGGATGCGGTTTCCAAGTGACCGAGATTGGTTTTCACCGACCCGATGACCAACGGCGCATCCGCCGGACGCGTGGCGCATAACGCATCGCCAAGGGCATGGGCCTCGATCGGATCCCCCACCGCCGTGCCCGTACCGTGGGCCTCCACATAACTGACGCGCGACGGATCGATGCCCGCATTCGCACACGCCTCGCGCACCAGGCGCGCCTGGGCGGCGGGACTGGGCAACGAGATCCCGTTGGTATGGCCGTCCTGATTGAGCGCCGATCCGATGATCACCGCGTGGATCGGATCGCCGTCCGCGACCGCTTCTGATAGACGTTTCAACAACACGATGCCCGCGCCCTCGCCACGCACGAATCCGTTGGCCGCGGCGTCAAACGCCTTGCATTTCCCCTCGGGCGATAACATCCCCGCTTGCGAAAACCCGATGAACCCGTCCGGCGTGATCATCACCGTCACGCCGCCCGCCAACGCCGTCTTGCACCGGCCTGCCAGAATGTGCTCGCACGCCACATGCACCGCCGTCAATGCCGACGAACAGGCTGTGTCCAGCGCGAGGCTCGGCCCGCTCAGATTCAGACAATAGGAAATCCGGTTGGCCGCAATGCTGTGGGCACTGCCCGTTGGCGTGTGCGCGCTGATGCCCACGCGGTCGGTCGGGGTGTGTTGCAACCCCTGGTAATCATTGTGCGAAACTCCCACGAACACGCCGATGTCCGTGCCGCGTTCGAGATCCAACACCATGCCCGCATCCTCAATCGCCTCCCACGCCGTTTCTAACAACAACCGCTGCTGCGGGTCGATGTACGGCGCCTCCCGTGGCGAGATCCCGAAAAACTGCGGGTCAAACTGGTCGATCGTATCGAGGAAACCACCGCGTTTGGCGACGGTCTTGCCCACCAGTCCGGGTTCGGCATCGAAAAAGCGCGCTGCGTTCCACCGGTCCGGCGGCACCTCGGACACCGCCTCACGACCCTCTTCTAACAATTTCCAGAATGACGCCGCATCGTTCACCCCGCCCGGAAAGCGGCAGCCGATCCCGATGATGGCGATCCCATCCTTGATTTTTTCCTGATGGATCGCGTGGGACGCGGGTGCCGGCACACGGACGGTGTTTTGGATAATGGACATGATTTATCTGCGGATTTAACGGATGCGAGGACATTGGCAAACCAATTTTCCTCTTTCTGGAAACCTTGAAAAAACAATGATGGTGCAGTTAGGTCAAGTTTTCAGTCTGGTCTCTTGGTTTCTGGTCTCTGGGTTCTGTGGCGAATCCTCGCTCGCTGGGACATTCAAGGTCGCGGACAAGGTACCCGCGAGGCAAACCGCTTGCCATGGGGTGAAACCCTACCCTGCGATGTTTGTGGTTCCCTTCCAAGCATGCTTCGTGTAAACAATCGTGATCGCGCTTGCCTGTCAGGCATGCCGAACCATGAAACATATCCTATGTGCGGAATTGCAGGAGTGATGGACTTGGCCGGGAGACGGGCGGTGCCGGAAGGTGTGGTCCGGCGGATGGCCCGGGCGCTTGTGCATCGCGGCCCGGACGAGGAGGGGTTCCTGTTCCGCCCCGGCCTGGCACTGGCCTCCCGCCGGCTCAGCATTGTCGGCTTGGCCGATGGCCAACAACCGGTCTGCAATGAGGATCAAAGTGTCTTCACGGTCTTCAATGGCGAGTTGTTCGATTACGTCGAGCAACGCGCGGAACTGGCGGCACGCGGCCATCGCCTGCGCACCCACTGCGATACGGAAATCATTCCGCACCTGTGGGAGGAAAGCCAGGAAGGCATGTTCGACCGGTTGCGCGGCCAATTCGCCATCGCCTTGTATGACGCGCGCCACCATCGGTTGACGATCGGGCGCGACCGCTTCGGGATTTGTCCGCTCTACTGGACGCGACAAGGCGACTGGTTGCTCTTCGCCTCCGAGATCAAAGGTCTTCTCGCTTCGGGCATGGTGCCCGCTAAAGCCGATCTGCGTGGCTTGGATCAGGTGTTCACCTTTGCCGCGATGCCGGGGCCGTTGACGTGTTTCGATGGGGTGCGGATGCTGCTTCCCGCCCATTATCTGCAGATCACGCCGGCCACGGATGGCGGCACGGCACCGGTCATTCGCGAGTGTTGTTATTGGCGGATGGATTTCCCGAATCAGGGTGATGAGGACCCCCGCGCCGATCCACGCCAGTTGGCCGATGAACTCGAGGATCTGTTGCTCAAGGCGGTGGCCAGACGGCTGCGCGCCGACGTGCCGGTGGGTGCCTATCTGTCAGGCGGACTCGATTCGAGCATGATCGTGGCCATGGCCTGCCGCCTCAAGGGGCCGGCGATCAATACCTATACCATCCGCGTCGATGATCCCGCGCTCGACGAACTCAGCGCGGCCAATCTATCAGCCCGCCATATCGGCACCAAACCGCCCGTGGTGCAGGACTTCCGCGCCAGCGACGCGCTGGCGATGTATCCTCAATTGATCCAGGCCGCCGAGGCACCGGTCATCGACACTTCGTGTGCGGCCCTGCTCATGTTGGCCCGGCGCGTGCATGCATGCGGACAGAAAGTGGTGCTCACCGGCGAGGGTGCCGACGAATGGCTGGCCGGCTATCCCTGGTATAAGATCGCCAAGTTGTTCGACATGCTCGATCTCATCCCCGGCATGCGGCTCAGCAACCTGGCCCGCCGCGCCTATCTGCGTCTCTATCAGGTTCCCCAATACCCCGCCGGGTTTCGCGACGCCTTGGAAAAATCCGTCGGTGGTCCCAATGCGTGGATCGATTCCTACGGCGTGCTGGCTCTATCAAAACTGCGGTTCTACGCCGCGCCCATGCGCGAGGTGCTGGAGCACTCCCATCCTTGGGACGACCTGGGACTCGATCCGGTGCGCGCCAGGCGCTGGCATCCTCTCAACCGCGGACTCTGGGTTGGCGCGCGCGTCACGCTGGCAGGCCACCTGTTGCAAGCCAAGGGCGATCGGGTCGCCATGCATTCCTCGGTGGAAGCGCGCTATCCGTTTCTCGACGAAGCCGTCTTCGACTTCACCGCCAGGTTGCATCCATCGTGGAAACTCCACGGCTTCCGCGACAAACACCTGCTGCGCCTGGTCGCCGATCGCTGGCTGCCGCCCGCCATCGCCCGCCGCCACAAGGTCATCTTTCGCGCCCCGCTCGACAGTTTCCACCTCGACCCGGAACCGCCATTCGTCGCCGATCTGCTCAGCGGCGAATCACTGCGCCGCACCGGGTATTTCGATGTCGCCGCCGTCCACCACTGGCGCAAGGCCTATCGTGACATGCGGCCCGGTTCATTGCCCCGCCTCTCTATCGAAATGGGGTTGGTTGCCGTCGTCGCCACCCAGTTATGGCATCACACGTTCCTCGGCGAATCACTGGCCGACCTGCCGCAGTGGGACCCCGATTCCACATGACATGCCCCCCACACTTTCGGACTGCGGCGAGCCATCGCCGCTTTGCGCGGCTAACCATTCCCCACGCGGGCGACAAGCTTCCCCGTCTTGGATGAATTCAAACTCTTCCGCAACCGCTTCCTCCAGGCCTTCTGCAACGGCAAACACCTCAGCGAACACCCCCCTGTAGCGGCGCTCTCTGAGCGTCGATGCCCATGATCCGTGCAAAACCTTCTTCATTTTGCACTCAAACAATCCGCTTGAAGTCGCGGCGTCGGCGCTTATCGTCAGCCCGTGAGCATTGCAGAAGTGAATAAGTTGCCTTTGCGCGAAAAGCTTCAGATCATGGAGGCCATCTGGCGGGATCTGGGCGAGCATGTCGAGAGGTGCGAGGTCCCGCGTGAGCATCGGGAACTGCTGGATCGCCGCCGGTCACGGGTGACGGCTGGCGCCGCCACGCTCCGGGATTGGGACACCTTCAAACACACCATCGGCAGTCGATGATTTGAATCCGGATCTCCGATGATGCGCTGGAGGACTTGACCGAAGGGTTTTGGTTCTACGAGGCGCAGGAGCCGGGACTCGGCGACTACTTCTCCAGCCACCTGCGGGCGGATATCGAGGGGTTGAAAGTAACAGCCGGAATACATCGCCAAGCGTATCGTGATTACCACAGGCTTCTGAGTCGGGTGTTCCCCTATGCGATTTTCTACACCTTGGATTGCAATGAGGTTGTTGTCTGGGCGGTTGTTGATTGCCGCCGGGATCCGGAATGGATCCGCGAGCGACTGGATGGCTGATCGGCGCTGCCAATAAATGCACCGCCCTGCGTCGATGCCAACGATCCGTGCGAAGCCCTCAAGGAGCGTGGGCGTCTCGCCCACAAGAGTCGGACAATGGTGATCCCGGTACCAACGGCTTCGACCAAAGCCCGGCGTGGCAAGTTCTCGAAATTCCACTTGGCGACCACCGCATCCTCCCTCTCGATCTCACCTGCCACCTCGCAAACCGCTCCATCCGCTCCCACAGAAACCGCTCCAAGAGTTTTCCAACGCCGACAAAACGAAACTTCTTGGCAAAGCAGACGGGAAAGCTATTTTCGTGCCGAAGGTCTCTGCCATGAACCCGGCTGCAACCGCTTCTTCCTTGCCCTGATCCGCCGAAAAAGCGCGGCCTTGTTCACTTGCAAACCTGTCTTCACGCCGCCCTAGCAAGCGGAAATCTCGATATTTTGAGTCTCCATCTGTAACGCCATCTGTAACGAGTCTCCATCTGTAACGATTTGGATGAAAGATCGTGCGTTTCGTTTCGTGGCGTGATCCCAATTGTTAGCACGGCTTGGGAATTAAATGCTGAATTCCATTAATGAGATTATCAGCCACATCGAGCCAAGATCCAATTGAACCCGCTGAATGCATAATCTCGGGATACTCGAAGCACTTCCCTGAATATTTGGAGGTCACAAGCTTGATCGACTGCAGTTCGATAGGTTTGAGGTTCAATGCCGAGGTAAGGTTACGGTTCTCGGCTTCTTCGACTAAAGCCGCCAGATCATGCCCGAGATACTTCGACGCAAGTTTCTTCTTTGGAATGCCGCAAAGAGCAAGGTGGCCCTTGATGGCCAATTCGATTGAATGGATAGCACAATAGAAGGTTGGATAGAATAGAAAGGGCTTCGCTCCCTGCAGTATCCGTGCTCCATCCCTAAATTCAGCGGCATAAATTGCGAATCCGGTCGCCAGGTTCTCTTGCTGGGTCATGTTGGATGATTTCATATTGGCCGACAGTGTAATTAGTTCAGTTGGGAGACTCGCTGAAATATCGAATTTTGTCGATTGAAAAAGTTAGCAAGATTCCTAACTCGCATGAAAGTAAAGTATTCCAACTTTGTGATAGATGGTTGATTGCTTGAACAGGTTCCAATAGATTGATAATCAAAAAGCTGAAAATTCACATGACAAAGTGGAGATAGTTCTGAGGAATCGTTGACCGAAGCTTGCCGCCGGGGCGTGCGGCCTGGCCCTGATCGCTATAAACTTGAAGACAGGAAGCGTGACCTTGCTCGGCAAATTGACCAATTGACGAGTGACAAGCGGATCGTGAAGGCGCGGAAAGAATACGAGGTCATGCGCGATGAATGCGAGAGACAGATTTCTCTGCATGGAAGTGATCGTGACCGATTCAAGCTCGACCAAATCAAAGCTCAGGAGCACGCGTTTCTAAAGGCCACGAATCCTAAATCGATTCAGCAGCGCACCGAAGATTTGCGGTCTTTGGTCATCGGAATTCTCCTAAAACAGCCAGAATTTCTGATCCAACGCCCCCATTCACTCTGCCGCCAGCGCTCCCGTCTTAATGATGAGGCGCAAGCATCGCTTCTCATCGAATCAGGCCAGCGTGCGATTCAGCAGCAAGACTTCGACAAATTGCGCGCTATCAACGGCCAGCTCATTGATCTGCTCCCTGAGGAGATGGGCGTCCAATTCATTTGCAGAGTAGGAGCCGTACTTGCCGTTGGACGCGTTTTTGAAATGGATCATTCCGAAATCGTCCGCCACCACGAGGAGCGGTCATGCTTCAATGCAGGCCGAGCGAAGTGAGCAGGCCCGGGCTGATGGAACCTGTGACGCGCAGTCCATGATCCTGCTGGTAGCGGGCGATCGCCCGGCTGGATTGCGAGCCGATCTGGCCGTCAATATAACCGCCGTAGTAACCACGGCTGGCCAATGCCCGTTGCACCTCGGCGCCCAAGGAATTGCCGCTGTAACCGGAGTGGCCGTAGTAACTCCGCGGCACAAGTTCCCGGGTGGCATAATACATGACGTCGGGCCGTTGATAGTAATAGGCGGAAGCGGGCGGTCCGTAATAGTAGCCGCGGCCCGCATAACCGGTGCCCAGGGTCACGGTGAAGCCGGATCTCGGGTGTGACGCGTAAAGCTGCCGCGCTTCGTCGGTATTGCTGGCCCTGCCCCGGTGGTCCTTGGCCTGCGTGGTTGGGGAAAGTGTGAGCGAACAGACAAGCGCCAAGGCGGCACCCAGCATTCGCGGGTTGGTAATAGATAATGTTTTCATATGTTTGTCAGATGACAAACACAACCTACAACAGCGGGCACCCGCGTCCTATGGGCAATAGCCCTACCGATAACAGGCATATTCAGCACATCGACCGCATGATCCACAGGAGGATCCGAGATCATTCAGAACGGTTTCGCCATGCCAAGATAGGCAGCGGTGGCGCCGGCCAGCAGGGATAGCACCAGCAGCAGCGGGCGCGGGATCGCAGTGTGCTTGGCGAGCACCGGGACGGCACCGAGGTAGAACCAGATAGCCACCTTGGCCTCCCACCAGTGCTGGCCCATCGGCGGCCTCAGCATGGCGAAACCGATGCCCGCGATCAGCAGCAAGGAGATGCCATGGAGAACCGTCGCGCGTTTTTTGCAAGTGGGGGAGCATTCGGCGAGCAGCACCCCGAGCGAGGTGAACAGCGCGATGACGCCTGCGACGTGGAGGGTTTTAAGGAGAAACGGATCCATGATGGTGGTGAGATGATGAGGATGGATGGCACCGCCGTCCGGTTGGACGGTGGCGACGACGAATGATGGATCATAACCGGGGTTGCGGGAAATGCAAACTCTTCCCCATGTGCTCGGCAACTGCCAGGCCCAGCTCGCCGAAAGTGTCTGGCACGTCCCGCTCCAGTCCATCTGCGGTGCGTCTCGCTCCGCTTCTTTTTCTCCCACCGATACCAGCCAGCTATCATGCCTCAACGTCGATCACTGCATCCGCTGCCATGGCACCACGCTACCCACGGCACCCCACCCGCCGGAATAGGCGGGGCCGCGCCTATTCTGGCGTCTGGACTCTGGGGTCAGAGGCGAAGCCTCGCTAGATTCCCGCGCTTTATCCTTGTGCCACCTGGGCTAAAACTGCTTTCTTGCGCCGTAGCACTGTGTGGGAAAATGCCGGACAAGTCCATAATCCATCCAAATGACGCAATGACCCCTTCCGAACGCGATGTTGATCATTCTTGTGCCGTCCGGGAGGACCATATCGAATACGGATTCATCGGCAAACTCCAGGGACTCAAATACGAGTATCGTCCGGACATCCGCGACCGCGCTGGTCTTGAAGCCAACTTCCGCGAAAAGTTCGAGGCTCTCAACCGCGTCCGCCTCACCGATGGCGAGTTCGCCCGGTTGCTTGACGAGATCATCACCCCGGATGTTTTCGCCGCCGCAAAGCTCCTCCGCCATCCGCGACGGCTATACCCGCTTCAAGGCAGAGAAAGACGCCGCCGAACTCGCCACTATCGCCACCAAGCACAGCCTCGCCACCGCCTCCCTGCAAACCTTCGTGGACGGCATCCTCCAGCGCATGATCTTCGATGGCGAACAACTCAGCGACCTCATGGCTCCGCTCGACCTCGGCTGGAAAGCCCGCACCCATGCCGAACTCGCCCTCATGGAGGATTGCGCCCCCTACCTCACCAAACGCGCCCAAGGCCGCGACATCTCAGGACTCAGCGCGTATGAGCAGTAAGAAAATGCAGAGTAAATCCTCACCCGAGGCATCCCTCATCCGCTCGTCGGCGGCGGAATACCTCACCTTTGTGGCCGCCAGCGGCAAGGGAAACGTTGAAGCCGTTTACGCCGATGAAAATGTCTGGCTTACCCAGAAAATGATGGGCCTGCTCTACGACGTGGATGTCAGGACGATCAACTACCACCTGAAAAAGGTGTTTTCCGACAGTGAGTTGGAAGAAAATTCAGTTATCCAATATTTTCGGATAACTGCCGCCGACGGCAAAACTTACAACACCCAGCACTACAACCTCGCCGCCATCATCGCCGTCGGCTACAAAGTCAATTCCGAGCGTGCCGTCCAGTTCCGCAAATGGGCCACTGCCATCGTCGAACAGTTCACCATCAAGGGCTTTGCGATGGATGACGAGCGTCTGAAAAACGACGGCTCCATTCTCACCAAGAAGTATTTTGAAGAGCAGTTGCAGCGCGTCCGGGAAATCCGCCTGAGCGAGCGCAAGTTCTACCAGAAAATCACCGACATCTACGCCACCTCGACCGACTACGATGTCACCGCCGCCTCCACCAAGCGCTTCTTCGCCACCGTGCAAAACAAACTGCATTGGGCCATCCACGGCCAGACGGCGGCGGAAGTCATCCTTCATCGCGCCGATGCCACCAAGGACCGCATGGGCCTCACCACCTGGAAGGACGCGCCCAAAGGCAAAGTCCAGAAATTCGATGTCGTCGTGGCGAAAAACTACCTGACCGAAGCAGAAATGGCCCAACTCCAGCGGCTCGTCTCCGCTTACCTTGATGTGGCCGAAGACATGGCCCTGCGGCAAATCCCCATGACCATGCAGGACTGGGAAACCCGCCTCAACCGCTTCATCGCCGCCACCGACCGCGAAATCCTGCAAGATGCCGGCAAGGTCACCGCCGAAATCGCCCACGCCCACGCCGAAAGCGAGTTCGAGAAATACCGCATCGTGCAGGATCGCCTCTACGTGAGCGACTTCGATGCCGAGGTCATGAAGCTGACTCAATACACCAGTAACGACTCATCCAGCAATGTTTCATGAAGCCGCAAGACGTCGATCCATTTCCCTTGCCCCAACGGGGCGATACATATCAGCCCAGGGCAACGCCCTGGGTCAGCGGTCCCCACATTTCCAAGCCCTGAAAGGGCGACACATCTTCCTCAGCGCGTATGAGCAGTAAGACGAAAACCACCGCCACGAGGGAAGACCGCAAACCCGCGCTGGTGCCCAAGTTGCGGTTTCCAGAGTTTCGGGACGCGGATGGGTGGAAGCCAGTGACCCTGCAAGAAGCGTCGGTGCCAGTGGCTGAACGAGTGGGCCAAAGGAAACTGACGCCCGTGAGTATCTCTGCCGGAATTGGATTTGTGCCACAGACCGAGAAGTTCGGTCGGGACATTTCAGGCAACCAGTATCAGCTCTATACCTTGGTCCGTGATGGAGACTTTTGTTTTAACAAAGGCAACTCTCTCAAATTCCCGCAAGGCTGCGTTTATCTTTTGCAGGGATGGGGACAAGTCGCCGCACCTAATGTCTTCATCTGCTTCCGACTGAAAGATGGCTACTCGAACGGCTTCTTCCAGAACTGCTTTGAGCAAAACCAACATGGCAAACAGCTCAAGAGGCACATCACGAGCGGTGCGCGGAGCAATGGCTTGCTGAACATCAGCAAAGACACCTTTTTTTGGCGTAGAAATCCCGACCCCGTCTCCCGCCGAACAACAAAAAATCGCCGAGTGCCTGAGTTCGGTGGACGAGCTGATCGCCGCGCAAGCGCGGAAACTGGACGCGCTCAAGACCCATAAAAAAGGGCTGATGCAGCAGCTTTTCCCATCACCGGAGGAGGCCACTGATTTATGAACAAGGAACTCATCGTCCAAATGCAAAGCCAGTTCGACGCGCTGGTCCAAACTCACCCCGAGGCGACCGAGGTGGAGTTCTGGTTCGCCCGCGATTTGCAGGAACCGCTCGGCTACGCCCGTTGGGAGAACTTTCTGACCGCCATCCAGCGTGCCATTGAGTCCTGTAAAACAACGGGTTACGAGGTTGGGCATCATTTTCGTGGCGTCACGAAAATGATCGCCCTCGGGAAGGGAGGGCAGCGCGAGATCGAGGATTTCATGCTCACCCGGTAGCGTATTCGACTGTGCCTGCGGCTCCGGCTCCCTGCTGCTCAACGTCCGCCACCGTATGATCAAGTCGGGCGGCACCATCGGCAAGATCTACGGCCAGGAAAAGAACATCACCACCTACAACCTGGCCCGCATGAACATGCTGCTGCACGGGGTGAAGGACACCGAGTTCGAAATCTATCACGGCGACACCCTGACCAACGAGTGGGACATGCTGCGCGAGCTGAACCCGGCGAAGAAACCCAGCTTCGACGCCATCGTCGCCAATCCGCCCTTCAGCTCAGGAAGTGCAAGAAGCCCGACGACGTGCTCTTCATCAACGCCGCCGAGCACTTCGAGAAAGGCAAACGGCAGAACCAGCTCAAACCCGAGCACATCGCCAAAATCAT
>Ga0118677_10007259_pt1 | contig 18367 bp, 12 predicted proteins | sample AliMusrvi5mmetaG_FD_86154 | JGI IMG/M metagenome (GOLD analysis project Ga0118677, IMG submission 86154) | reverse complement strand
AACCTCTCTTAATTTAAGAATGATCTCCTCGGGTTGAAGCCTTTTTCTCGCCATCTTTTTGCCCCTTTCTTTTGCCAGAAGTCTATCACAACAACTGGCTCAGTTTTCGGGGGCTAGGTCAATCCCAAACTTTTCCTATATACATGGGGAATCCATTCGCCCCATTTAGCTTCGTAAATCGCCTTGTTTTTCTCAAAAAGCGCTTGTTTGTTCTCGCTATTGAGTTTGCTAAAAGACGCGGAAAGATGATGATGTACGAATACATCCTCAGCGCAAACAATCCGCTTTCCTAATTGTTCAACCCGACGACAGTAATCATCATCTTCGAAAAAACCAAGTCCGAATGCCTCATTCAACGGCCCCACTTGTTCGTATATTTTACGAGGCATCATCACGCAAAAAAAAGGCGCCGTTCGCAGTGGAAATACTATTCCCGCATGGCATTGCGTGTATGTTGCAGATATCTTTAGCATATCCTCGATATTGGCATACTGAATATTGATTTTAGCTTCATTTCCAATATTGTTTGTAACGGGACAAATCAGTCCTATGCTCTCATCTTCCGTAATATGATTCATCAGCTTTTGGATCCACCCCGGGGTGACATAGGTATCATTGTTTAATAAAACCAAGAAATCTCCAGAAGCTACCGCCAACCCCTGGTTGTTTGCGGCGGGAAAACCTATATTCTCTTTGTTCAAAATAATTTTTCGATTAGGGGCACCCAGAACCCACTCTGACAAGAACTCCTTGGTGCCGTCATTTGATGCATTGTCAACGACAATGATCTCGAGCACAGGATAATCCGTGTGCTTATCTATACTGTAAAGACATGCGCGCGTGCATGTCAGATTGTTAAAAGTGACGATAACAATCGTAGCTTTTCCATTTCGGGCACCATTTGGAACCTCTGTAGCGGGGGAAGCTATTAACTCTGCCAAAGCTTTAGTTTGTTTAATTGTCTTCGCACTCAATCCTGGCCAGACAAAACTTGTTAGAATATATTGGTTAAAACGATTCTTGATTTTCCTCAAAATTCTTTTAATTAATCTTAAGCCTCTGAATAATGGCGATTCTTTCTTATGAGAGGACGTAGCATCCTCCATTTCAGACGGATCTTTGGTTGTCAGTGTGTGAAGCTGCTTGGCTTTCCATATTGCTTCTTCCACCCACACTTGGCGGTAGTGATCACAAAGTGCTACAGAGCCCCTGAACCATTCGGCCATTGCATGAGCTACCTGCCCAGGGTCTTTCAGATCAAGTTTGCTTGGTGAATATCTTGACCTAAGCTCCTCGTTCATCGCATTAAATAAAGGGGATCGCAAAATAAAAGCCATAGGATGGCCTACAATATCGAAGATAGCCCCATCACTTGTTTGACGGTTCTTCTGTATAGATTGACGGGAATATAGCACGGAAGACAAAGCGGCTTGCGTCTCCTCAAAGACATCCACAAGTGCACACATCGAAACTTCATGCCACCGACCGCGCTGAATTAAGAAATAGATCAGCATAGGAAGATATTTTCCTAAATTTTGATCATCGAAATTCTTTATCGCAGTCCACAACAAATGTTTTTGAGCCCAACCCGACACGACCCTATTTTCAAGCTTCTTTGAGCTAGCCCCACCCCTGTGGTATACCACAGATCTCGGTGCAATATAGCAACGATACCCAGCAATCCAAAAGCGCCAACATAGATCGACGTCGTCATGATACATGAAATACCGTGGGTCGAAACATCCCTGTTCAAGAAAGATGCTTGCCCGGACCAACATGGCACCGCCGGAAACGAAAAGCGAGTAAGCATCGGAAATATACTTTGGCCGAAATGCAAAAGGTAGCGGCTCGAAGGCGATTGAGAACAGATCGTCGTAACGGCCAGCAAACTCAACCGTGCTCCCATCCCAGCTCAAGCTCATCGAACCAACACAGGCTATTTTCGCATCGAAAAAAAATGGCTTGACGAGTTCTTTGAGCCACTGCTTGTCAACTCGCATATCGTTATTGAGAAAAGCGAGAAATTCTCCTCCCGCTATTGCCGCGCCCTGATTACAGGCGCGTGAAAAACCAACATTTTCCGTATTAGCAATAATCTTTACAGCAGGCCATTGCTGCTTCAACCATGCCACAGAATCGTCATGGCTTGCATTGTCAACCAAAATAATCTCCAGGCAGCTTGGAGGATAATCGAGCGCCTTCAACGACTTCAGGCAGGGGTCAAGATGCTCCTTGCCATTAAAGTTAACAAGGATTATTGAAACACGCGCCGTTGATAAATCCTGCACAACAGGCAGGGTAGCTATTGGTGAGGGATCATTCGAGATTTTAAATTCTTCGAACTTTGAACGCTTCTCAGGTGATCGCCACTTTATTCCCCATTTATTTTCATAGTACTTTTTATTGGCTAAAAAGATATTATCATAGGTCGTATTATCAATTTTCTCAAAAGAAGCACGCCCAACATGGTGAATAAACACATTTTGCGCGCACACAATGCGAAAACCCGCATTTCTTACCCGTAATGAATAATCATCATCTTCAAACATACCTATGCCATAATTCTCGTCCAACAAACCGACTGACTGTATTATCGCCTTACGCATTGCTACACAAAACATTGCAAGTGTCGGCACATCAAAAGATCGATCTCTGTTGTCACTCATCCATTTGATTGCAAATTCATGCATCCCATCCAGGTCTGTATATGAGACTGGAACCGCAGTTTCATTCGCGGAGCCATTGGGCCAGGTAACCGGCCCAACCATACCGATGGTCGGATTGCCAAGCCATTCGACAAGGCCGTTCAACCATCCACGCGTAACAACCGTATCATTATTAAGAAGGACAACATACTGACTTTCATCATCTAGAGCTTTCAAACCGATATTATTCGCCTTGGAGAAGCCAAGGTTTTCACCAACCTCAATAAGCTTAAATGCTGGATGATCTACAACAAAAGCCCTCAGAAAATCCACGACAGGCTCATCAGAGCCATTTTCGACAACAAGCACTTCATAATTGGGGTAGTCTGTATAGCGGTCGATACTTTCAACACATGTGCGAATTTTTTCAAGATTTTGATAGCTAACGATTACAACGCTAACCTTGTCCCAGAGTTTTAAGACGTTTTCTTTTAGGAGGGAATAACGCGCACTCCACGTTTGACCTTGTGCCCAATTCCGGCGGGATTCAATCTTTGATGTGGAGTTTTCAGAAATCGCACGCTCGGCTTTCATAACCAACTCGTCCCCCGTTTCCGCGTTATAGTGCAAGTATAAAAAAGGCTCCAGCTCTGGGATGGAGCTCGCAACAACTGGCTTGCCAGCACTAAGGTACTCATAAAATTTGACCGGATTTGTCGCTTGAATAATCGCAATCAATTTGAATGGAATAATCGCCACATCGAATCGATGTAGATACGTTGGTAATTCTTTATATGGCTTCTCTCCCAGGAAATGAACATTTGCTAAAGCACGCAATGGCTCAACAGCGTCGGTATCTATCTGCCCAATCAGAACGAATGACCACTCTGGCCGTAGTTGTGCGGCCTGTAAGACCATGTCCACATCAAACCACTCCATAATAGCGCCATAATATCCAATGATAGGATTGGGAAGCCCTTCCAAGGGATTCGGACCATCTCCTGGCGAGGAAAAGTGCTGGTATTCTCCAGCGTTTGGGAGAACTAAGTGCCGCTTAGCTAAGTTTTTATGCTTCTCATACAATTTTCGAGAAGAGGTTATGACAAGATCGGAAGAAGCGACAAGCAAAGCCTCGTCACTAATGATGTCGTCGTTTAGAGCAGTTAGACCCGCATGCTCATCCATGCAATCATATACAATCTTCCATCCAGTTGCATTTTTTAGACAACTAGCAAGACCTGCCCAGAAAGGCTGCTGTATAAGTATGATGGCTTCATCGATCTCAAATTCTTGTGCCATTTTTAGGATGACATCGCAACAGAGCTTTATCGCTGGGCCTGGCAACACTTGAAGAAATCGATTGTGATCAGCAGGCCCCGGAAGATTAACACGCCATAGATTTTCTCGTAATAACTCAACCTCAAGTTTTTTTTCCCAACCTGAAAAGGTTACCCCAGTGTAAAAAACCCTGTGGCCGTCAGCAGCAAAGCTTGAAGCTATATGCTGTGGCCTCTGGTACCTGTGTGACCATTCTATGATCGGCAGAACAATCACATCAAAACTTGATTTTGTATTCAGAGTCATAATTTATACATTTCGTCCATAGTTCAATTCACCATCGTTTGCTTGGCGACTCATAATCATAGGGAAGTTGGAGTAAATAGCACTTGAATAGCCGCATCCAAGGATTGCTGCCGATCCGCCCAAGAATTGGCTTGAGCATACTCGCGGCGCTTCACTTGCCTTTCAGGTGTGTCGAGCATCACTTCTTGATCTATGCGGCGAGCGAATTCTTCGGCCGTATCAGCCAGAGCAATGAGACCCAGTTCTGCCATCGGAACGAGTTCAGGTAGCGCCACTGCCACCACGGGCTTACCGGCAGCCAACATCTCATACACTTTAACCGGATTAGTTGCTTCTGTAAGTGGCACACGCTTGAATGGAATGATGCAACAATCCCAGTTGTAAATCAGTTCGGGAAGTTTCGGGTACGGCTTTTCCCCTGGCAGAACAATATTGGGCTGTGCGACTAGTGAAGTGGTATCGGCGCTTAATGTGCTGCCGATAAGAACAAAGCTCCAAGTCGGTCGCAACCTCGCGAGTTTACCCACCATAACGTTGTCGAACCAATCGGCAATCGCCCCGTAATAACCGACGACTAGTTTTTTTGGGATATGATGTCGCACCTTCGCCACGCTGGCGAAATGCGTATAATCGCATCCATTTCTGATCAGAACGGCTTTGCGTGAGATGGGAGCAACTCTGTTCATAAGCAATTGAGAGGATGCAACAACCAGGTCCGCATGAGTCAATAAATGCTCCTCCGCCGCAAGCGTGTCAATGCCAGTGTTGGCAAAGCCAGAGTGATCGTCCATGCAGTCGTACACCACACAGCACCCCAAACGCTCCTTCAACTTTTCCGCCACCGGCCCCCAGAATGGCAGTTGCACGAGGCAAACCCATTGATTGCAACCAGCAGAGGCTATCGTCCCGAGCAAGGCCTCGGCCCAAGTCGTTATCTCTTTGGAGCTAGGCATATCTGCATAGACGTTCGTCTCGGCTCGCCCAGGAAGAGTCACGCCCATCACCCCGGTTTCGATTTCGTTTAAGGCGAGCGCCTTTCCAAATTGTTGGCTGGCGTAATACACGAGATGGCCATTCGCCACAAAACACCGAGCGAGTTGTTGCGGCCTCTGGATGCGATAATGCCAGTCTATGATGGGTAGCAAAATAATGGCATAGGCTTGCTGATTGCAACGCCGTCTATCCGGCACTATGCCACCATTGTTAGGCAACAAAACTGTCGCAACATTTTTTGGCGTGGGTTTGCGGCCCTCTGATCTTCCGAATTTGATATAGTGGGTATAGGGATGCATGCCGAGCATGGCAACATCAGGATTCTGCTTTAGATACCATTCCGCATTGAAAGTATCCCGCCCAATCAACTGCTGGCAGTGTCCGATTAGATTTTTTACCCAAGACTTGATCCTTGCCATTCCTTTTTTCTTGGGCAACGCAGGCGCATCCACTCCTAAAATCCGCTTCCACCACGAGGAGGAATCAATCTTCTGCAATTCTTCCTGAGCCCTACTAAGCTCCCGATCACGTTCATTGAGGGATTGGCTGAGACTATTGATATGTTTTTCGCACTCAGCCACGGTCTGATTGAGATCTGCGACTTTTCCGTCAATTGCTGCCGCTTTTTTGGTGAGATTCGCGATCTGCGCAGCGCGTTCAGCCAATATTTGATTGAGTTTGACAATCTGCCCATCGCGTTCGGCGATCCCCTGGATCAGGCTGGCATTCTGAGCATCACGCTTGACTATTGCTTGATTGAATTTGACAATCTGCACGTCGCGTTCGTCTATTTGCTGTCTTAGTCCGGCATTCTGACAATCACGTTCCGCCACAGCCTTATTCAAACCGACAATTTCCACGTCGCGTTCGTCTATTTGCTGTCTTAGTCCGGCATTCTGACAATCACGTTCCGCCACAGCCTTATTCAAACCGACAATCTGCCCGTTACGGTTGGCTAATTCATCACGAGCTTCAAAAAACTCGGCATTCTTTCTTCCAAATTCAGCCAGGAACGCATCGACCAGGGCGGCAGCGCTTAACAATGTCATCACACTGTGATGGGGTTTGATCTCTGCCCCCTTAATTCGCTTCAAGCGTGATTCGATTTTCCCGGAATAGCTCCCAGGTGTAAATTTTTTAGAGACGTATTCTTTCGCAGCTTTCACTCGCTGTTTCGTTTTATCAGGGTGATCGATCACAAAGATCAACTTTTCGGCGAGACGCTGCACATCCCCACAAGGATAGGCCAGGCCATGCACCCCATCGACAAAGATCTCCTTGGGACCTCCCGAATCGGGATAAATGATGGGTTTGCCGAGCAATATGGCCTCAATAAGGGTTCTCCCGAACGCCTCGTTTCTCGAGCATGAAACAATAATATCCATGGCCTTCATTTGCTCGATCGGATCAAGCACAAAATTTTTGATGATAAAATTATCTTTGTACGGGCTCGCGCCGATAAGGTCTTTGATTAAGACCAAATATTGTGGGTCCGCATAACCGATGATATACACCTTTATCTTGAAGCCCTTTGCCATCAGCGCGATACCGGCCTGCACGATATCTTCCTGCCCCTTTCCCTCGAAAACCGTTCCAAAAATCGCGACGTTTATCACGGCTTTATTTTTGTAGTCGTAATTTTGAACCGCAACGTCGCAATCATCACCCGGGTTGAGTCGCACGCTCCGGTACACCACTTCGATCTTGCCGTCTTTATCTCGCACCCCTTTAAAAACTTCGTTCTTCACCGATTCCGTAATGCTAAAAATCGCCTTACTGCTGTCATAGAAGGCCTTCATGCTTTCTTGAAAACCAAAGCTGAATTTAAAATGATGGTCGAGCTCTCCATATTCGCAAACTGAAAGAGCGTGCGGGATCGACAGAATTTCAGCACATAACGCGCCCCATGGCACTACGATCGTCTGCGTATAAACCACATCGGGTTTGAGCTGTCTCAGGACCGGCAAAACACCTGCAACGGTGGCTTTCATTGACTGAGTCAGTTGCATCTTATGTCCTGCTTCGTTGAACGATTGATGACTTCCCGCCCACCAGTAGGTACATTCTGGCAGTACATGCACCGCTGCCCCTTTATCAAGAAGCATTTCCTTTAACGGCCCTTCGGAGGGCAATAGGACAGAACATAATACCGAGTCGTGGCACAGATCCTCCACCAGATCGGCTAAGCTTCTTTCGGCGCCTGCCAGAAGTGCACTATGAGAGAAAAAAGCGACCGAAAGGGACTTTTCTTTTTTGACGCAGAGCGCGTTAAAAAAGGAATTCTCGGCCTGAAGCCGGTATAAATTCCCTTCATCTTCGAGAGGATAATATTTGCTTTCTTTGTCATCCACGCCGTAAACATTGAAACCCTTGGATGATAAGTACTCCACCACCTCTTTACAGCTGGTCCCCGCCAGCTTGAACATCTTCGGGTTCATCTCGAGCAGAAGCGATAGGTCCCGGCATTTCTCAAAAGTCTTCTCCATGCCTTTGAGCACTGCTAATTCATTACCTTCCGTGTCGATTTTAATGAATATCGATTTAGAATCATCCTCGCGAAGAATCTCATCGATCGTCGTCGTTTGAACTTCGAACTTGCCGACCGAGGGTGCGTTGGGGTGCTTAAACATGCCCGAATTGTCGGAAGCGGCTGATTTAAAAAGCTCGACCTTGCCGATCCTGTTCCCCACCGCGGCCCGGATCAGTCGCCCTTTCGGTGAAGAAATCTCATTCTCTTCCATGTTTTTTTGGAGGATCTCGAAGTTCTCAGGAACGGGCTCAACGGAAATGATCTTCATGTGGGGGTTTGCTTCAGCAGCGAGAAGGGAATAAAAACCGTAATGCGCGCCGACATCCAAAAAAAGATCGCTTTTTTTGACAAGATTCGGCACTAACCGGGAAGAAAACACTTCATATCCATTCGAATAATGCCCTTCGAAACGGGGCGTAATGTGCATTCTAAACTTGTGCCCCCGCGGAGTAATTTCGACGAGGTGGCGTAAAGAATAGTCCTGATCAAACAAGCTGGCATCTCCGGTCTTCATGTCATACCTTTATGAGATAGTAACATTCGACACGCAATCGGGCAGTTTAAATATCACTGCCTGCTTCTGTAATCGGCTCGTACTGAAAAACTGAAATTCGTAGACATCCGCTACGAATTGATGACGCACATGGGTATCCTGTGTCCCATCGGCAATGCCAAGCGCGATCAAATAGACGCCGTTTTCTATTTCCGGAAAAAGGAATGAAAACCGCACCAAGACACTTTTTCCCGCATCGAGGCTACCGATTTTTTGCTGCAAAACATAAGTGTTGCTGCCTAAGATCCGTAATCCTTTGCTATTGATAATCTGGAAAGCGAAAAAAGGCCGGTCGATTTTTTCTTTTATCGAAACTCGGAAAATGATTTTTACCTGCTTTCGACCTTCAAGTAGTGAGATGCGCTCATTATCTTCCGTAAAGAACCCAACGACATCAACAGTGGCACCACCCTCGCCTGTGATGCATGCATTGTCCGGCACTGGAACTAAATCATACTCTTCCTGCCCTTTGTTTACTGAGGCCACGGCCGTTGTGCCAGCTGTTCGCTGAACGCCCGTATCATGCACCATCCACGCATGGTATTCTTCGACTATATTCTTGGATATTCCTGACCTGCGAATATTGCCCTGCTCCAGCCATATCGCCCAGTCGCACAAACGGACTACATCGCTTGTGGAATGTGAAACGAAAAGGATCGTCTTATTCTTCTCGCGGAATTCTTCGAGCTTCCGGTGGCACTTTACTTGAAACCGGATATCCCCCACAGAAAGGGCCTCGTCGATGATCAGGATATCCGGATCCACGTTGATCGCCGCGGCAAACGCCAATCGCACCATCATACCGCTCGAATAGATCTTGACGGGTTGTTCGATGAATTCGCCGATGTCGGCGAAAGCGGCGATCTGGTCGAATTTTTGGTCCATCTCCGATTTAGACAGTCCCATGATCGCGCCGTTCATGTAGACATTCTCCCGACCTGTGAATTCGGGGTTAAAGCCACTGCCAAGCTCGAGGAGCGCCGCGACTTTGCCCGTCACGCTCACGTTTCCGGTGGTCGGGGCCAGCGTACCGGCGATGATCTGGAGGAGGGTGCTTTTGCCGCAGCCGTTGCGGCCGATAATGCCGAGACATTCCCCTTTCTTGACCTCGAAGGAGACATCCTTCAGCGCCCAGAATTCCTTGTAAAACTGCCGTTTCCCGCGCAGAAGCGTCTGCAGAAGCCGGTGATGCGGTGCTTCATAGATCTCATAACGCTTCCCGACATTTTCGACTTTCAGCACAACCTCAGACACTTATCTCACCGAACTTTCTTTTCCGCTCTTCAAAAAGCGAATCCCTTTTTTCGTCAAACGATATTTCTGAAAACGACTGCTCGGTTTATGCGGAAGCGTTAGCTCAGCCAATCCCATCCTCAAGATCGGATGTAAGTAGTTTTTACGGAACGTCGGCCGGTGCTTGATCCCCAAGGCTCGCCGCAATTCTCCGGAAGATCTTTCACCTTGCTTTAGGGCTAGGGCCACACTTGTGACCGGATCCGTTGACTGGGTCGGCGACTGGGTCGACGACTGGGTCCGAATATCCTGTGTGAAGGACTTTATAGTTTCAAGTGTTTTCTTCGCCCTCCATAATGTCTGGACAAATTGCCCGCCTTCCTGCCTGAAAGTAGGCGCCGGAATGCCCGCAGCCTTGCACAGCTTGATCATATCAAGGATGCCACTGCCTGCCTTTTCCGCATAATGGGCCAGAAATGCCGGCTCACAGATCAGCGGATTATGCGGGATAGAAGCATGCGGCCGCCGCAGCCCGTCGAAAGTCAGGCCTAGGCATTCCCCTTTTTTGACCTCGAAGGACACGTCCTTGAGCGCCCAGTCATGATTCTCTTTAATAGAAATAAACGGGTAATCATGACTGCCCCAATCTCCGCTACGCTTTGATTGATTGGTATTGGGACTGTCCCAATCCCATTCAATTTCAGAGTCGCTGAAATTGGGGCTGCCCAAGTCACCTTCTAGGAAAGGAAAATTGAGACTTGGGCTGAATTCCTTGTAAAACTGCTTCTTCCCGCGCAGGAGCGTCTGGAGAAGCCTGTGATGTGGCGCCTCGTAGATCTCGTAGCGTTTGCCCACATTCTCGACTTTTAAGACGACTTCAGACATTAGTTAAAACCCCACGAGTAGATGGTAGGTAGTAGGTAGTATTACAATATGCCGTGTGTCATATAGCTCATAGGATATATTTAGCATATCGTATCGCCCATCGATGGAAAGCATTTTGCCGACACAAAAACGGAAAATTCGGGGATATTCATCCAATGTTAATTTTCAGCAAGGATCGTTTGCACCTGTTTCAGAAGCAGGGGGAGTTTGTGGATCAGGATATCCCAGAGGATCTCCGCGTCCACGCCGAAATACTCATGGATCAGTATGTCCCGAAGTCCGGCAATCTTTTTCCACTCCACTTCAGGATGGGCAATACGGATATTTTCAGGGATCTTTTTGACGGCCTCGCCAACGATCTCAAGGTTGCGGATCACGGCATCCATGGTTTTTGAATCTTTGGAAAATTGCTCGGGGCTCAAGCCTTGGGAGTACTCCTGGATCCGCCGAATGGCTTCGAGAATATCTTCCAGGTAAACGAGATGATCACGCGGCATCGACAAGCTCTCCGAGAATCCGGTGCCGAAGGCGCGATTTGAGGGTGTTAGGAAAGACGAGGTCCACATGGCAGGTGAATAGGTCTTCCAGATATTGCTTGAGTCCCATGTAGGCGTCAAAGGTCTTGGGCTTTAACTCTACCAGGAAATCGAGATCGCTCGAGGCCTTCTGCTCTCCCCGGGCATAGGACCCGAAAAGGGCAAGCCGCGTAACGCCAAATCGGTTGATCTCTAGGCGATGATCCCTGATCGTACTCAGAATCTGATCTTTATCCAACATATCTCATCCCCTCCTTCGTTTTCTTTATTCTATCCGAAAGGATCACAAACGGCCAGAGCTTCCCGACATGTTCAAACGTTCAAAACCACTTCAGAAGACATTATTCACTCCCTCGCGTGCCGGGGTGCCGCAGATCGCATGCCGCCTTGTCGTTTGCCGGCTGCCTGACGACGGGCAGGCCGGTCGGCGGTACATGGCCGGCCAGCCTATGAAACGTATTGCATGTGGACCGGATGAGCGCGCGCATCTTTCCATACACGGCTTTTAAAAAAAACACCGGCACAGCAACTTTCATGATCAGTTTCCACTTCCTGGAAGCGTAAATACTATTCAATTCAGTCTGGGCCGCACCAAGCTCCTGGCTACGCTCCGCGACGGAGAGCACCAAAGCCGCAATCTTGGCCTCACGCTCCGCCAAAACCCTATCAAGTTCCACCGTTGCAACCGTGAGACTCGCGACCTTTGCGTCACGCTGCGCCAAAACCTTATTAAGCCCGGCGATTTTTCCGTCAAGCTCCGCCGTCGCATGCGTGAGACTCGCGACGTTCGCGTCACGCTCCGCCAGAACCTTATTAACTTCTGAGAGTTTTCCTTCAAGTTCGGCCGCTGCATGCGTGAGACTCGCGATCCTGGCATCCCGTTCAAGGATTTCCTCACGCTGAGTTTGCTTTAAATGGATCAACTCATCTACTTCTTTTTGAAGCGCTTCCGCTCGCCCCTCACGCTCCGCTATAACCAGTTTGAGACTGGCCACAGTTTGGTTAAAATGAGCAATCTGCTTATCGCGCTCACGAAGGATCTTTTCCTGCGCCTGTCCCCAGGCGCCAAGCTTCGCGACCTCTTCCTGAAGCACTTTAATGCGGACATTACGTTCCTCCACAGCTTGGTCGTGAGCGGCAATCTGTGCTTCGCGCCTTGCCACTGTCGCACTGAGATTTCCCACTTGTTCGAGCGAGAACACATCGCACTTGCCCGTCTCCGCTATGAAATCCCGATAGTCAAAGCCGTAAAGAGATCGCGTTTCAATCGCGGACTTTGGATCACGGAACAGGTCAAGTAGCAGCTCGGCCCCAAAAAGTCTACCCCAGGGAAAGGGATGACCTTTAAAGGCGATCATGGCAAGAACAAAACGCGGATCAAACCGGCCCCCCGAGCGGTCATACTTCACAGCCTCCGGAAAAACGGCCTCCATTTCGCATAAAGTATCTAATTGCAGAAAGTTTTTAAGCAAAGCGTAGTATTCGATCGCGCCGCGAATATGCGTCTCGGGCCGATTCCCGCTCGTATTTGCCTCGTTATCGCGAACCCTGAAACGTACTAATTTCTCCCTCAAAACATGGATATCGTATTTCACGCAGAGCCGTATCCACATATCAAAATCAGCCAGCTGAGCCATGCCGTAGCGATACGCGCCGCAATTTTGATAGCATTCCTTCCTGATCAGCACACTGGGGTGGCAAAGCGCGTTGCCTCTATAAAAAAAATGATTCAGCCATTCATGCCGGGTCCTGTTGGGCTGATCAAAGATAGAAAAATAAAAATGGGCGGTATCTTTCAACGGTTCGCCGTCTTCACCGATCGCCAAAACATGGGTGAAAACCGCACCGACCGCCGGGTGGTTGTTCAAAAACTCAACCTGCCGCTCTAGCTTGGTGGGTTCCCAAACATCATCCGAGTGGTGTATCGCGATATATTGTCCCGCCGCCACTTCAGCGATGGCCTTATTGATACCGTAAACCCCCCTCCGGTTTTCATCATTGCGAAAGGCTTTGATCCTGGGGTCCTTGTAACTTTGTATGATTTCCCAGGACTCATCGGTAGAGGCGTCGTCCCAAATGATCAATTCAAAATCCGTAAACGTTTGCGCCAAGGCGCTATTGATCGCCTCGCTCAAATATTTCGCATGGTTGTAGGACGTCAGGATAATGCTAATTTTTGGCATAAATGAATAACCTATTCATGGTTCACACTATAGCCGAACACCCTCAAAGCATCCCTCGCGACAGTTTCGAATCGGGATAATTCATCCTGCGACAAGCCGGTCTTATATCTCCCGACACCATGAGTATCCAGCGCGTCCAAAGTTTTTGTTTTCCACTGCAAAAACTCTTCCGGCTCGTCATTGTTATGATAGTACTCAAGCATTGACGCATTAAAATCAACGCCCAAGAACGCGCATACTCTCTCCAATGTCTGGTGCGGCATTTGCACAAGGCTCTCATAGGTGATCAGCAAGGTGCTTCCGGACGATTCTTTCATGAGGGCGTTGTTATTCCGCGCCCATTCCTCCGCCATCAAATCGATCGTCGCCGGGATAACAGGCGCATACAGAGAAGTTATCCTTTTCTCGGATAATTCTTTATAAGAACAAGCCACATCCCTGCCGTCCCGCACCATAAAAATCAGCTTCGGCGTCCCGAATATCTCTTTGATTTTCGCAATATGCCGGATGTAAAAATTATTCTTATCCCCTATCACCGCGTTCATTTTTCCATGTTTAAGAGCATAGATGCGATAGATCGCCGCCGCCATTTCGCGGTAACTCATGAATTTTTCCTTCAACAGGAGCTCTTCTATTTCTCTTTTATCAATCCCCCATGTTTCAAATTTCCTCGATCCGGCGACATCGCCAGCAAATCGCCTCACAAGAGCCTCGTCAAAGGTTCTTATGCCTTTATAGGAGTCGTGAAGCCAAACAGCAAAACCGCACTCCATGGGCACAGCGACAGAAGGATGATTATTAAGCATTAATCTTAGTAGCGTTGTGCCGGATCTCGGATTCCCAAGAATAAAAAAGGGAACAGATTTATATCCAAAGGGCATTTGTCCAGACATCAAAGAGGGTTCCGTTGTCCTGGAGAGAGCCACTAACCTGGCGCGTCCACATAGACCGCCCCCCGGATGAACCTCATGATGAACACGCATTTCAGAGGAAGATATCCATTCACCATCGGCTGTATTCATAATCTCACGGATGCGTTAGAAATGATTTCCCTGGAGCGCGAACTTCAGTCGTTCTGAACCGTTCACAATATGACCCTTCGAAAGCCGTTCGTTTAAGATGTTTCGCATCGTAATACCGATGGCCCATGGACAATGCAAGATTTGGCGAATTTTATCACATGCACTGGGGACATGAGGAATCATTTCCCTGGCCGATAGCTGCGATCCATATAGCAAATAACAACATCCAGAGTCGCCTCATTCCCCTGAGGAGGGCTTTAAGCCACAAAGCCGGGACCTACGCTCTATTCTTTCTTATAATTTCAGCTACCTTCGTTACCTGATCCACACGAAGGTCGAAAGATACCGGCAAGCACAATACGCGGCTTGATATATCTTCGGAAACGAGACAGGGTCGCCGGCACTTTGGGGCCAAATAGGGCAATTGATTCAAAGACGGATAGAAATATCGCCGCGGTCCGATACCCTTCGCCCTCAGCGCTTTGCGTACCCTCGTCATGGCATTATGGGTCGGAAAAATCACGGGATAGAAGGAGTAATTATATTCCACGTCTTGGGGAACTTTCGGATGGATCAACCCGCTTCCCTCCAACAAACGGTCATACAAGCGGGATACTTTGCGATAAGACGCAATGAGGCTGGAAACCTTCGGCAGAACGCATAGCCCCATGGCCGCGTGAAGCTCCGACATTTTCGCGTTGATGCCGATCTCCCGGTAGTCCTCTTCGCCGATGTGTCCGAATTTTTTGATCAGGGAGATCCTCTTGGCAACGCGCTCGTTCTTGCACACCACCCCGCCTCCCTCCGCAGTATGAAACAACTTTGCGGCATGAAAACTCAAGGCCGTAATATCACCATAACATGAGAGAGACTTCCCGTTCAGCTTTACGCCAAAAGCATGCGCCGCATCGTAAATGACCTTCAGCTTGTATTTCCGCGCGATTCTTTCGATCTTTTGAACATTGCAGGGAAATCCATAAATATGCGTCGCCAGAATAGCGGTGGTGCGCGGGCTAACAGCCGCTTCGATCTTGTCCGCATCGATACAAAATGTTTTCTCCTCGATATCCACAAAAACCGGCTGGCACCCTTCCCAAAGGATCGCCGTAGTGGTTGCCACATAGCTGAAGGGCGTGGTAATGATCTCGCCTTTGAGACCTAGAGCTCTGATGGCGAGTTGAAGCGCTAAGGTTCCGTTCGCAACAAGTTCCATATTCGGAACCTGAAGATACGTACGCAGCTTTCCGGCAAGCTCTTTAACCAAAGAGCCACTGTTGGTGACCCAACCGCTCCGCCATATCTTTTGGAGTTGCCGGTTGTATTCCTCAACAGAAGGAAGGTAGGTTTTCGTAACAGTGATCATTGTTCCCTCACAATAGCAAAGACTAAGCCCCGGTTCCGTTATCCCCTATTGCCAAACACGGCGAATGTCACGCAAACACGCGCCTCGTCCGACACGCCTCGATATCTCCGTTTAAGCTTCATAACCCCATTTTGACAATGCAAACCTGACCTCGGAAGAAAGCCTCGGAAATGTCCCGCCCGGTCGTTTCCTCCAGGAGAAAACGCTTTCCGTAAAAACGGCGCTATCTTTCCCGGCGGCCCACGCATTGTACCCCTCGGAGGAAATGACGCGGGTGTCCGATCTCCGGAACGCGAAATAATCGATGAGATTTTCCGGCATCAGCATCTCTCTCTCGAACGGCACTCCGAGGAAATCCACGATGTCCCTGAGGGCTTTCTCCGGATCCCGGACAAAATCCTCATACCTCACCTCTAAATACTGATTTTTTTGAAGGAACAATTCCGCGTCACCGGAGATCTTAGTGATCTCGCGCTGCCACCTCTCCAGATTTTCCGGAGGCGAATCGTGCCACCACGGAGTCCTGGAAAAGGAAAGCGCGACGTCCCGTCCGTCCCGGATCATATGAATGAATTTCGCGTCCGGAAATAACCCTTTCAGTATCTCTATCCCCTGGCCGTACCAGGGGGTCTGTTCCAAAAAAAACATCTTTCCGCGGCTTGCGGCTATTTCGCGATAGAGGTCCGAGAGCAAGCGACTCAGATCACGGATCGGATATTCCTGCCGGAAAAAGAAATCATGATAATTGAAATATTTCTTAAAATCGTGAGGACAAAGTTCCTCGATCTTACGCGCAAAATCATCCGCGTTCCACGCCCCTTGTTGCTTCGACAAGAACAGTTCATAAAGCCGCGGCCCATTCCCGCCGTACTCAAAAATAAGCTGCAATTCATGGGGGACACAGATCTTCGAATGGGCGTTCAGTATTCCGGCCAGCATCGTCGTCCCACAACGGCCCGTCCCTATAATAAAAGCCAAATCCTTCCCAACCGCCACAAAGCCCCTCCTACAGGACCCCCGGGATTCTTCGCTTGATCCGGCGAAAGGATCTTCGGCGCCCGGTCTCCTGATATTTTTCCGTAAACCTCATGATTCGTTCCAGGGATAACGCTGGCCGATCAATTTGAATAGTTTTTCATTATGGGGCGCATAGAAGATTTTGAGACGGCGCAAAATTTCTTCCGCGTCAGGCGGCACGCCATCGTAAACACCGGGGTTGCTTTTCTTGGCACTCATGGACGCGGGATCGATATCCAAGTTTAAAAATTTGCCTATTTTACCCAAAACGCACGGAGGCGATGAGAGTTCATTCGTTTCCAAAAAAAGAAAGCTGGCTAGATCGAAATATTTCAAGTATCGAAGCACCTGTTCATAATAAAGACCGCGCCGCACAAACGAAGGCTCCGGCATCACGGAAGCCTCAAGAAAGCGGTTCATATCCTCTTCAACCGCCGTCGCGAAGGCAGGGAAGGTTTTGGCGAAAAGCAACTCCCCTATAGCGCCTCTACTCGCGGGGTTGGCATGCTGGACGTATTGGTCATAAATAACCTGGGGGTTTTGCGCATTAAACAACCGGTACATGTTCCAGGAAGAAAAACAGCGCTCGGCAGGCTCTCTGAGGAGAACCACGAATTTCATGCCGCGATTGAACCGGAATATCCTTTCGGGAACAAGATCACAATACAGGTACTGGGGCGTCGCTTCAAACGTGATATCGTCTTTTTTTGCTTGTTTGAAATGCGCTAAATACCCCTCATGGCCCTGAGCGTAAAATTTATCCTTCGAGAAAAAGTATGTTTCTTTGACGCTGGATCCTGAAAATCCATCGACGCTGCTAAGCATATCAAAAAGAGTGGTCGTGCCCGCTTTCTGCGCCCCCAGGATCAGAAACTTCGGTGCGTTAGGCGGCAGAGGATCCCCGGGGACGGAATGGGCTTCGTTAAACATCGGCGCCGGCGAATTGCTTGAGAGCGAATTGGGAGAACAGATGCGTTTTGGACCACACTCTGGCTTTTTCCCATGTATTAATGCGAAACACCACGGCATCCTCCACAACATCCAGGAATTCGGCAGTTTCGTTCGGAATGACCGGGACTGTGATCTGGACCCGCATAGAATAACAGCCCTCCTGCAAAGGCAGCCGGAACACATATTCAACTACATATCGACCGCCCGGTCGGGTCATGAGATAGGGCTGGTCCACATGGGGAAACCCGCAACCGGCGATATTGTTTTTTTTATCCTCGCTAACACAAATATTCACCGAGACCGGCCTCTCCGAGAAACTCTCGAAATAAACCCGCACTTTGAGTGGCTGATTGAACTCCACAACACTCACAGGCTCGTTATCGAGATCGAGCAACTCGACAAAGGCGATCTTAACCTCCCCTGTCCCGTAACGGAACAAAGCTACACGCTTCGCGAATTCCTCCGGGGCCTTGTATTCAGCGGACGAAACGCCCCCGGGCAGGACAGTATCCTTTTGTTTGTCGCAGGGGAAACCGGTTGATGTCCGCGCGTATCTCCGGTGCTCCTCATTCATTTCTTCGCGCATCACGCGGACATAATGCTCCGCGACATCGGCTGCAACTCCAACGTCTTTGAGGCCCCCGTGTTCAAGATAGACGGCACGGTTGCATAAACTTCTGACGGCGCCGACATCGTGGCTGACAAATAAAACGGTGGCGCCTTTTTCCCTGAGTCGCGTCAACGCGGTCATGCATTTGGCCTGAAAATTCATGTCGCCGACGGCCAGCGCCTCGTCAATGATCAGGATGTCGGGATCCACGCTGATCGCTGCCGCGAACGCGAGTCGGACAAACATTCCGCTGGAATAGATC
>Ga0118677_10007258_pt1 | contig 18369 bp, 15 predicted proteins | sample AliMusrvi5mmetaG_FD_86154 | JGI IMG/M metagenome (GOLD analysis project Ga0118677, IMG submission 86154) | reverse complement strand
ATCAAGTCCTACGGGCAACCTCTAGGCACCGGGCACGTTGGTCACAACGGCAAGCGCCAGCTCAGCCTCTTCGACCCCGACGGCACCCGCGTCGAGCTGATGGAGCCGATCACCGCCGACGGTAAGCCCGTCCCCCCGTCCACCGCGCCTCCACCGCCTTCCGCCCACGAATAGACCCTTTGCTCGTCATTCTCGCCTGAGCGAAGTCGAAGGCCAGAATCTCAGTCGCTGCTCTTGCCGCTGCTTGTTCTTTGTTTGTCATTCCCGAAGGGAATCTGCTTCTGCCGTTGCCCTTGTCTTTCGGAGGGAGCAGGGGCCTTCAGGCCTCTGAAACCATCCCGTCGAAGAAACGGGCTTCAGAGGCTGCTAAAAACCCTGTTTTCGTTAAGGGCACGGCTTCAGCCGTGCCGTAAAATGCTCTGTTTGCAACGCGGCTTTAGCCGCTGAGGGCAGGTTTAGATCGACATTTGGACTTTTTCAGCAGCCTCTTTAGCCTGGGCAATCAACCCCGCCATTGAATCGGGGTTTTAACCCCCGGGGCTCCTTAGCCTTGCCTGTTCTGCACTACCCACTACCCACTAAACACTGTTTTTCTTGTCAAGGGTCTCGAAACTCTCCAAAATCCGTAACCAACACAATCCAAACTGCTTTCACCCCGAAAATAGCCAAAAATAGTTGGCATACTAGTTATGCTCCATCCCGTACAATTAAATCATGGGGGTATTCCGCATTGAGTGGGGCGAAGGTGGGGCCTTTGCAGATACGCGAGGCGAATTTCACAGGTTTATGCAATAAGCCATTTGTTTTGTTTATGATGAAGAGAACTAGTTTAGAATGTTTATCTTAGCCTTGTTGCTCTATCTAAGTTGTTATTTATGTTTATTTTGCACAAAACTGGGGGGGGGAGGGGGTCACGGAGTAATGGAACACCAAAACCATCAGCGAAGCGTAACTTGTGCCCATAGTCACACTGTGCTAAAAGTAGGTATTCCAATCTGCATAACCCGCAGATTTGAATTTCATGCAGAGTGGTTGAGGGACGAGCCCTGAGACGCCACGACAACCGGACAGAAGACCTCGTACCGGTGTCAACTCTCTCCTGAATGGCCGTAAAGCCGCAGGGAACATGAGATTCGGACCGCAGCCCGCGGGTTTGCCCCGCATTCCGCTGCCGCCGTAACTCTCATCCCTTCGATTTCGCGGCGCATCCAGCAGAGATAAGACAGTCATGTTTCAGCCATCGCTCCTCTCCCGCTCGGAAGAGAGCCCGATGAACTACAGCAATCCCTCCTACGAGCTCGCCTGCACCGAGTGCGGCAAGCGCTTCGGCAACCAGCCGCTCTCAGCCTGTCCTGACTGTGTCGCGCCACTGGAGGTGGTCTACGACCTGCTTTCTGCCAAAGGCGTCTTCACCCGCGACTCCATTGCGCGCGGCCCAGCCAGCATCTGGCGCTACGCGCGCATGTTGCCCGTTCCAGAGGGCTTTCAACCCGACCTTCCCGTCGGCTTCACGCCGCTGGTTCACGCCAGCCGCCTTGGCAAACGCTTCGGCGCGGCCAGCCTGTATGTCAAGAACGACGCAGTCTGCTTTCCCACGCTCAGCTTCAAGGACCGCGTGGTCGCCGTCGCGCTGGCCAACGCGCAGAAGTTCGGCTTCGACACCGTTGGCTGCTCGTCCACTGGCAACCTGGCCAACTCGGTCGCCGCGCAGGCAGCGCGCCTCGGACTCAAGGCATGCATCCTGGTTCCCGCCGACCTTGAGCCCGCCAAGATACTCAACACCCTGGTATACGGCGCTCGTCTCATCCGCATCAACGGCAACTACGATGCCGTCAACCGACTCTCCATGCAGATCGCCGGCGAGTACAACTGGGGTTTCGTCAACGTAAACCTCCGCCCCTACTACTCCGAGGGATCGAAGACAGTCGGCTACGAGATCGCCGAGCAGCTCGGCTGGCGATTGCCGGACAATGTCGTCGTTCCCATGGCTGGCGGAAGCCTGATTCGCAAGATTCGCAAGGCATTTCAGGAGCTTATTTTTCTTGGCCTGGTCAAGAAGCCCGCCCAACCCGTGCGCTTCTTCGGAGCGCAGGCCACGGGCTGCTCACCAATCTCGGTCGCTGTGAAAGACGGTGTGGACGATATCATGCCGCAGAAGCCCAATACCATCGCACGCTCGCTGGCCATCGGCAACCCGGCCGACGGAGCCGCGGCCGCGAAGATGATCCTCGAGGACGGAGGTTGGGCCGAGGACGTCTCCGACGTCGAGATCGTCTCCGGTATCCAGGAGATGGCTGAGACCGAAGGCATCTTCACGGAGACCGCCGGCGGAGTCACTACCGCCGTCACCGCGCGCCTCTACGCTGAGGGACGAATCGCGCCCGGCGAGACCACCGTCGTCTGCATCACCGGCAACGGTCTCAAGACCACTGACGCGCTCGCCGGCCGCTTCGACCACCTCGACACCTGCGCCATCCGCCCACGCCTGGCAGACTTCGACGCGCTGCTGCGCTCGCTCGACGCTGAACCCGAACTCGTCGCCGCAAACTAATATGGAACAGAAAGCACATAGCTCATAGCCGATTGCTCGTAGCCGAATAGAATAAATTGCTCAGGAACCAGAACAAAATCAGGAGTCGAACGATGTCCATCCAAGTAGTTCTTCCCACCGCCTTCACCCGTCACACAGATGGCCGCAAGCAATTCGACTCGACCGCTGCAAACCTTCCCGCACTGCTCGCCGAGCTAGACCAGACCTTCCCCGCGCTCGCTACTCAGATCAAGGACGAAAACGGCAAGCTGCGAAAGTTTATCAATATCTACATCAACGACGAAGACATCCGCTTCCTCGGCGGCGACAGTTATGCCTTCCAGGACGGCGACGAAGTCATGCTCATCCCTTCCATCGCCGGAGGTCGCAGATAAGATTTGAAAGGGAATTTCCCTAGGAGAATGCAGAAAGGGGCACCCATTACCGGCATTCCACTTGTTTTTTAGATTGACTCCCAGGACTGGTCTTTACTCCACATGTACATTTGTTCCGATGCCAGGCAACGCACAGCGTTATCTCCCTCTCAAAGTAGAGAGCTATGCTCGCGCCGAGCGCGCGATACCCTTGAAACAAGAGAGTAGGGTTGTCCATGTTTCTAATCCTCGCAATCGTTCTGGCTGTGCTTTGGATCGGCGGCTTTTTCGTGATGCATATCAGCAGCTTTCTTATTCATCTGCTGATTCTCTTCGCTGTGATCTCGCTCATCATTCACTTCGTCAGCGGAAGCCGAAGTGCCACTATTTAGCATCAACGGTTAGCTTCGCATAGGCCGCAACAAAAGAAGGATCGAGCCTCGTTGGGCTCGGTCCTTCTCGTGTCCATTTGTGGTTCGTTTACTGGGGTGCAACAGGCTGAGTGGCTGGAATCATCGGCGGCATCGCCGCGGCCAGCACATCCAGAGTCTCCTCTTTCAACTCCGGCAGCTTCTCTTCCAATGCGATCTGCAGCACCTCGTCCATCTGCTCCACAAAGTACAGCTTCATCTCGGTCTTCAGCAGCTCCGGCATGTCCGACATGTCCTTGCGGTTGTCCGCGGGAACAATCACCTCGAAGATACCCGCGCGGTGCGCAGCCAGCAGCTTCTCCTTCAGCCCGCCGATGGCCAGCACCTTGCCGCGTAGCGTGATCTCGCCCGTCATCGCGATATCGCGCCGTACCTTGATTTTGGTCAGCGCACTGGCCAGTGCGGTTGCCAACGTAATGCCTGCCGACGGACCGTCCTTCGGAATGGCTCCCTCTGGAACATGCACATGGATGTCCACATGCCGATAAAACTCCTTGCCCAGGCCGAGATGTTGTGCTCGCGACCGGATATAGCTCAATGCGGCCTGCGCCGATTCCTGCATCACATCGCCCAGTTGTCCAGTGGTCGTAAGTTTGCCTTTGCCGTCCAAAACCTGTACCTCGGTCTGTAGCAGCGTACCGCCGACCTCCGTCCATGCCAGCCCGGTCACGAGGCCGATCTCGCTCTTCTCATGCACCTGTGAGTCGCGGAATTTAGCCACGCCCAGCAGATCGCTGAGGTTCTCTCCGGTCAACAGTTCACGATGCTTCGCCCCGCTCTCCACCACCTTGCGCGCCACCTTGCGGCACACATTGCCGATCTCGCGTTCCAGATTGCGCACCCCAGCCTCGCGCGTGTACCCGCGGATAATCGTCCTCAACGCGTCGTCCTCGAAGACGATCTGTTCCTCGCTCAGCCCCGTGGCCTCGCGTTGCTTGCGTACCAGATACTGTTTGGCGATCTCCATCTTCTCGATCTCGGTATACCCGTGCAGCCGGAGAATCTCCATGCGGTCCTGCAGAGCTCCTGGTATCGTATGCAGCACATTCGCCGTGGCCACAAACAACACGCTCGACAGGTCGTACTCCACGTCCAGATAGTGGTCCTGGAACGAGCCATTCTGCTCCGGATCAAGGACCTCCAGAAGTGCGCTCGCCGGATCGCCCCGGAAGTCAGAAGCCATCTTGTCGATCTCGTCCAGCATGAATACCGGGTTTTTCGTTCCTGCCTTCTTCATCGATTGGATGATCTGTCCCGGCAGAGCGCCGATATAAGTTCTGCGATGACCGCGAATCTCTGCCTCATCGCGCACGCCGCCCAGGCTCAAGCGCACAAATTTCCTGCCCGTGGCCTTGGCGATGGACATACCGAGGCTGGTCTTGCCAACGCCGGGAGGCCCGACGAAGCAGAGTATCGATCCCTTTGGGTTCTTGACCAATTGACGCACTGCAAGGAATTCGAGGATGCGTTCCTTGATCTTCTCCAGACCATAGTGGTCGGTATTGAGTATTTTCTCCGCATGTTCGATGGAGCGAATCTCTTTCGATCGTTTCTTCCACGGTACCGCCAGCAGCCAGTCCAGATAGTTGCGCGAGACGGTGGATTCGGCCGACATGGGCGGCATCGCCTCCAGCTTACGCAGCTCCTGCAAGGATTTCTCGATCACATCCTTGGGCATGCCCGCCGTTTCTATCTTCTTCTTCAGCTCTTCGAACTCGGATTTTTCTCCGCGGCCCAGTTCCTTCTGGATAGCCTTGATCTTCTCGTTCAGGTAGTACTCTTTCTGCGCCTTCTCCATCTGCCGCTTCACGCGAGACTGGATGGTACGGTCCATATTCAGTTTTTCAATGGCCACATCCAGCACATCGCCAACGCGCGCCAGGCGTGTCTCTGGATCGAAGACTTCCAGCAACTGCTGCTTTTCGTCGATGGAAAGCTGGAGGTTCGCGGCGATGGTATCTGCCAGCTTGGCCGGCTCGTCCATGCGCACGCTGGCCGCCATGGTCTCGTGGTTCAAGGACTGTTGCAGCTTTACATATTGCTCAAATAGCGTATGCACACGCTGCATCAGTTGTTCCACCTGCGGCGTCATATCCAGGTTCGTTTTGCCGGTGCGCACCGTAGCGACGAAGAACCCGTCATCGTCGCTGACCTCGATCGAGCGTGCCCGCTCAACTCCCTCTACCAGAACTTTGATATTACCGTCGGGCATGCGTACGCTCTGCACAATGTTGCCGACGGTGCCCGTCTCGTATATGTCGTCCGGGCTTGGCTCGTCGACCGATGCGTCGTGCTGGGTGGCGAGAAATATCTTGCGATCGCCGTTCAACGCTTCCTCCAGCGCACGCACACTTGACGCTCGTCCGACTACAAACGGAGTCATCATATGGGGGAAGATGACCATGTCCCGGATCGGCATCATCGGCAGTTTTCGGGTTGCGCCGGTCAAAACGGTCTTGGTTTGGTTAGCCATGGCTTTCTCCATAAGACGTGCCGTCCGTTGCCTAGCGGCGCTCTCCGCGGACTACGCTTCAGGTGATTGTAATGCTTGTACGCCGATTCGTCCCCACACCCTTTGGTAACTCATTGACAAACTGCGCATGCCTGCCGCGTTAGTGGATGTACGGAGCACCCCAGCCATTGAGAGCGAAGCACCAGCCAGACCTTCCTCGGCCCAGAGCGTGTTGAAGGGCAGAGTCTATCTTGTGATTCTTATGGTGTTTGTGGTTCTGAGAATAGACGCACCCTACGCAGTGCGTACAGTGCGATAAGAGATATGAGTAATGGCCTGGACCAGCAAAGGCCTACCCTGCCTTCTCCAGCAATGTCATCAGGGTCAGGCTGTGCTTCTTCACCATATCCGCTGTGATCGTCAGGTCACCTGTTTTTTTGTTGCCGGGCACATAATACATCAGGTCCAGCATAAGCTCTTCCAGGATCATGCGCAGTCCGCGCGCTCCTACCTTGCGTTGCAACGCCTCGCGCGCAATCTCTTTAGCCGCGTCGTCAGAGAAGGTCACCTTTACGCCCTCATAGTCAAACAGCCGGGCATACTGCTTCAGAATTGCGTTCTTTGGCTTGGTCAGGATCTCGATCAGCGCCGACTCATCCAGTTCGTCCAAAATGCCGAGTACTGGCAGCCGTCCGACAAACTCTGGGATCAACCCATACTTCAGGAGGTCCTGCGGTTCTGCCTGGCGCAACAGTTCGCAGTCCCGTTGTGCCCGGATTGGCGTTACATCGCCTTCCTTCGCGTCCGGGTCAGCTATTGCGCGGAAGCCCAGAGACTTCTTGCCGATGCGCCGTCCGATCACCTTCTCCAGCCCAACAAAAGCTCCCCCGCAGATGAACAATATGTTGGTAGTGTCTACCGCGGTAAACTCCTGGTGCGGATGCTTGCGCCCGCCCTGTGGCGGCACATTTGCCACCGTGCCTTCCAGAATCTTCAGCAGTGCCTGCTGCACGCCCTCACCCGAAACGTCGCGTGTAATGGAAGGGTTCTCGTCCTTGCGACCGATCTTGTCTATCTCGTCGATATAAATAATTCCGCTCTGCGCGCGCGTCACGTCTCCCTCGGCAGCCTGCAGCAGCTTCAGAATGATGTTTTCGACGTCCTCACCCACATACCCAGCTTCAGTCAAAGTAGTTGCGTCTACAATCGCGAACGGGACATCCAGCATCTTGGCCAGTGTCTGCGCAAGCAGCGTTTTACCCGAACCGGTCGGACCGACCAGCAAGATATTCGACTTTGTCAGCTCCACATCGTTGTTGCGCGTCTTGTTCATCTGGATGCGCTTGTAGTGGTTGTAGACTGCCACCGCTAGCTTCTTCTTAGTCTGATCCTGCCCGATGACGTACTCGTCCAGAAACGCCTTCACCTCTTGCGGCTTGGGAAGCTGTGCCGGCGTAGTCCCCGGTAACGCCTCGCCCCGGTCGTCCTCCAGGATCGAGTTGCACACCCCCACGCACTCGTCGCAGATGTAGGCCCGGGGATAGTCGGAGGGCGACGAGATGAGCTTCGCTACCGCGTCCTGCGATTTGTGGCAAAACGAGCAGCGAAGCGATTCGTCTGAACCGCGAGACGTTTTCATGGTTGCGCCAACTCCTGGATATGTACCGGCGTACAGGGAACTCTTAAAGTCTACACCCGAATTCGTCCATGCCCACTACACGGAAGTCACCGAGATACCCCTTTTCGGGTACACACTTTCGTATTAGTAGCTGAATGATCCAAGTTCAGTGCGTAAAGAATTGAACTTCCGACTCTTGGGCAATGTGGGTTTGTATAGATCCATGGTCATTCTTGCTCGCCATATAACGCAAACCCCGGCGACTGGGCCGGGGTTTGTAACCTGGACAATGACCAGCTAGGTACGCGGGCGGTCGATGATGTCGTCGATGATGCCGTACTCCTTCGACTGCGCCGCGGTCATGATGAAGTCGCGTTCCACATCGCGCTCGATGCGGTCCAGCGACTGACCCGTCGACTTGCTCATCAGCTTATTGGTGATCTCGCGGATACGCAGAATCTCGCGAGCGTGGATATCGATGTCGGTGGCCTGCCCGCTCAGCCCGCCCATCGACGGCTGATGGATCAGAATGCGTGCGTTGGGCAACGCGAACCGCTTGCCCTTTTTGCCCGCCATCAGCAGAAATGCTCCCATCGATGCCGCCTGCCCGATGCAGAACGTCTGCACATCGTTCTTGATGTACTGCATGGTGTCGTATATCGCCAGACCCGCGGTGATCGAGCCGCCCGGCGAGTTGATGTAGAGTTGGATGTCCTTCTCCGGGTCCTCGCTCGTCAGGAACAGCAACTGCGCGATGATGACGTTGGCAATATTGTCGTCGATCGGCGTGCCCAAAAAGATGATGTTGTCGCGCAGCAGACGACTGTATATATCGTAGGCGCGTTCGCCTCGGCTGGTCTGCTCAATCACCATCGGTACTAATCCCATGTCACTCTCCCTCTTTCTCTTTGTTTTGCTGACTCACTTAGTTGCTGATTCGCCGACTATAACATTTCTGAAAAGTGCTAGGTCAAGGCGATGGGACGACGCCGAGCTGTGTGAGCAGGAAGGCGTAGTCGAAGGCGATCTCCTTGAGGTAGTCGTAGCGGCCGGATGCTCCGCCGTGTCCTGCGTCCAGATTGATGTGAAGGAGCAGCGGGGCGGCGTCAGTTTTGAGGGTGCGCAGCTTGGCAACGTACTTGACGGGCTCCCAGAACATCACCTGTGAATCGTTGAGACTGGTCCTGACCAGCATGGCGGGCAGGGGCGCTCCCTGAAGTCTGTCGAGATTGTCGTACGGAGAGTAGGCAAGCATCGTAGCGAAGGCCTCGGGTTCATTGGGGTTGCCCCACTCTTCGTACTCGGCTACGGTCAGCGGCAAAGTAGCGTCGAGCATGGTATTCATCACATCGACGAAGGGGACGTGAGATAAGACGACGCGGAAGAGGTCTGAGCGCATGTTGACGACCGCACCCATCAGGAGTCCGCCGGCGCTGCCGCCTTCGATGGCGACTTTCTTGGGGTTGCCATAGCCGCGCAGGACGAGCTGTTCTGCGGCAGAGATGAAATCGGTGAAGGTATTTACTTTGAGGGACATCTTGCCGGCGTCGTGCCATGCGTCGCCCATCTCGCCGCCACCGCGGATATGCGCGTAAGCCATGACAACCCCGCGGTCAAGCAGCGAGAGGCGCGTGGGCGAAAAGCCGACTGGAAGCGGGTAGCCGTACGATCCATAGCCGTAGACATAGATAGGATTCACAGCAACTCGGCGAAAGCGGTCGCGGCGGTAGACGATAGAGACGGGGATCCTAGTGCCATCGGGGGCGGTGATCCAGAGTCGTTCGGAGGCATAGCTAGCTGGGTTGAAACCTCCTGGGACGTGTTGCTGCTTGAGCAATCTGGACTGGCCGATTGGGAGAGCAGAGTCTACGCGGGCGATGTTGTACTCGTATACCGAGGGCGGAGAGACGAGCGACTGATAGCTGTAGCGGAAGACGTTGGTGGAGAAGATGCGGTTGACATGTGCGGCGGCCGAGTAAGTAGGCTCCGGGAAGGCGATCTCGACCGGTGGTTCGAACGAGCTGTCCAACCCGAAGCGGAGAACCTCGAGGGCGGGCAACCCGAGCTTACGGCGGGAGGCGATGGCGAATGACTGGAAGAGGTCGAAGTCCTCCAGTGGGTGATCGGGATCGAGAGGAATCAGCTCTCGCCAGTGTTCACGACTGGGCGTGTCGACTGGCGCTGTGACGACGCGGAAGTTCTTACCCGCATCGTTGGTACGGACGTAGAACAGCCCGCCTGTCTCTGGCGAGAAGCGGTGGTCTGCGTAGTACTCCTGTTCGTCTACGCGCGGTGCGATGAGGTGGAGTTCCGCGGTGGGAGTGTCCGCCGGCAGGAAATGGAACTCATTGGTGGTATGGCTGCCGGCTTCGATCAGTAGGAATCGGCCGTCGCGGGTGCGACTGATTCCAACATTGAAGCGTTCATCCTGCTCATGGAAGACGAGGGTATCCTGGGTGGCGGGCGCGCCAAGAGTGTGGCGGAAGATGCGGTCCTGGCGCTTGGTGGTGTCGTCCTCGGTGGAGTAGAAGAGAGTGCGCGACTCGGTGGCCCAAGCCAGCGAGCCGATGCGTTCGGCAGTATCAGGGAGTTCGGCTAGTGTGCTCAGGTCTCGAATGCGGAGGATGTACTGACGGAAGCCTGTGAGATCGGTGGTGTAGGCAAGGAAGTTGCCGTCAGGACTGATTGCAATGGCTCCGATGTCCATAAAGGGCTTGCCTACGGCAAGTTGGTTTACGTCGAGGATGATCTGTTCCGGTTGTGCGGGGTCGAAGGCGGAATTGGGGTCTGGGTTGGATGCGCGGCGGCGGCAATGGATGGGATATTGGCTTCCCTCGACGGTACGAGTGGAGTAGAACCAGTCGCCGAGGCGGTAGGGAACACTCTCGTCGGTCTCCTGAATATGGGAAAGCATCTCGTTGTAGAGTGCAGTCTGTAGCTCTGTGGTGGGAGCCATGACAGCGGCGGTATAGGCATTCTCGGCTTCGAGATAGGAGAGCAGCTCGGGTGAGCTTTTGTCGCGCATCCAGCGGAAGTCGTCGTGCAGGCTGACTCCGTGCAGTTCGGTTGATGTGGGATCGCGGCGCGCGATGGGAAGTTGAGCTACTGGATTCGATGCGGCGGCGGTACTGGTATGCGACATTGCCTGGGAAGACTCCGGAGTGCTGATTGTATGGTTGGAACGCGTTGACAGAGAGATGTTGCTAGTTCAGTACTTATGGAGATAGGATAGCGCTCCAAGCAAGAAAGTGTGTACTGCGGACTGGAATAATGCAACTTTCCCTGGGAACCCTATCTCCAATGTAGAATGTTGGACGCGTTGGATTTATCAGCTTGCGATGAATCTCATTTTTCGGATGTAACAGGACCGGTTGGGAAGTAGATGGAGGAGATTCGCAATGAATAACAATAGATGGATTGCGATCGTAGGAGCGGCCGTGATGTTGCTGCCGCCGGTACTGGTTGCTCAGACGGACCAGAGTGCTATGCAGCAGACAGAACCGCAGGGAGCGATGCCTTCGGGTGATGTTCAGGCGGCGCCAGTGCCGACTGGGGCGACTGGGGGTGTACTTCCGGAGACGTCAGGCTCGATGCGTGAGACGCTGGGCGCTCCCGGATTGACGGGACGGCAGATGGCGGACAAGGAGTTTCTGCGTAATGCCACTACGGAGGGCATCGGGGACGTGAAGCTGGGACAGCTTGCGGGCGAGAAGGGTAGCCCGGCGGTGAAGACGTTCGCGCAGAAGATCGTCGCTGACCATGAGACGATGAACAAGGATCTGGCCAAGGTGGCTGACTCGATGGGCGTGCTGCTGCCGGGGAAGATTAGCAAGGACGAACAGGCTGAATACGACAAGCTGAACGGCCTTTCTGGTAAAGCCTTCGACACGGAGTACCTGACCTTCATTCTGAAGGCGCACTGGACGAAGCTGCATGACTACTACATGGAGGCCTCCGTGGCGAACGATACAGGGTTGGCGGCGGAGGTGGTGAAAGACATGCGGGTGATGCACGATCATCTGGGAATGATCAATCAGGTTGCCAGCCAGGAGGGGATCACGTTACCGCCGCGTCCTCCACGCCCGGCGAACCCAGCGGCGGAACCTGCCCCGGTTGCGAAGAAAAAATAATAGAGAATTGCAGATTAGAGACAGGGGAGCCTTTAGGCTCCCCGTCTTTTTTCTCATGCGGGCTTGAAGTTTTGGAAGTACAGCGTGCGTGAAAGCGTGCCGTAACGAGCGGACAGGATAGAATGGGGAACGATGGCGCGGACGTTGCGTTGGTTGATGATTGTTTTACTGCTGGCGGTGCCGGGGCGGGCACTGCCGGGCGAGTCGGTGGCTGGTTTGCCCGCGCCGACCGGCTATGTGAGTGATTTTGCCGGGGTGTTGTCGGCGGAGACCAAGCAGAGACTGGAAGATCTGTGCACGGAGGTTGACCAGAAGGCGCACGCACAGATCGCGGTTGTAACCGTCGCGAAGATGGAAGCGGACCCTGTGAAGGGGATGAAGGCTGGCGATGAGCTGCCCGCGCCTTCGGTTGAGGAGTTTGCGGTCAAGCTGGAAGAGAAGTGGAAGGTGGGAGCCAAGGGAACAGACCGCGGCGTGCTACTGCTAGTCTCCCTGGACCCGAGGAAGTACCGGTTTGAAGTCGGATATGGGCTGGAGGGGATCCTACCGGATGGGAAGGTGGGCGACATTGGGCGGGATATGCAGCCGCTGCTCCACACCGGGCATTACAACCAGGGGATCACGCTGGGCGTGCATGAGATTGCGCAGGTGATTGCCACCGATGCAGAGGTGACGCTGGCCGGTTTGAATGGGGAGGAGGCACCGGATCGCGTCTCCTATGGGCCGCCGCAGGCCCAGGGGAACCCGATTGGGGCACTGATCTTTGGAGTGATCGTGCTGGTGGTGATTGCGGTGTTGATCCGCACCGGGCACATTGGGCTGCTGTTCTTCCTGCTGTTCAACCTAATGGGCGGAGGGGGCCGCGGCGGTGGATTTGGCGGCGGCGATGGTGAAGGCGGCGGCGGATTTGGCGGTGGAGGATTCGGCGGATTTGGCGGAGGCGGCTCGGGTGGCGGCGGAGCGAGTGGAAGCTTTTAGGGACAGGGAACAGGGAACAGAATGACAGGCTGCGCCGTACATCTATTGACAGGAAAGGCAGGAATTATGAACAAGGGATTGTGGGTTGTGCTGGGCGTGTTTGGGTTGATTGTAGTGGTGGCGCTGTTTGTGGGCGGCAGCTATGTGAGCGCGCGCAACCAGATGGTGCAGAAGAGCGCGGACGTGGATGCGGCATTCAGCAACATTGATGTGGACCTGCAGCGGCGGGCGGACCTAATTCCGAACCTTGTGGCGTCGGTGAAGGGTTATGCCAACGTCGAGGAGACAATCCTGACGGCAATTGCCAATGCGCGGGCGGGACTTATGACGGCGCGGACTCCGGATGAGAAGCTGGCAGCCAACGACAGGCTGAACGTGGCGCTGCTGCCGTTGATGCGGATGCAGGAGAACTATCCGCAGTTGAAGAGCAACGACCAGTTCATGCGGCTGGAGGATGAGCTGTCGGGGACGGAGAACCGGATCGCAGTGTCGCGGCTGCGATATAACGCAGCGATCAAGGACTACAACGTGTTTATCCAGCAGTTCCCCAACAATATATGGGCGGGGATGGCTGGCTTCCAAAAGAAGACGGAGTACTACTCGGCAGATGCGGGGTCGAAGGAGGCCCCGAAGGTGGATTTCTCGAAGTAGAGGTTGGAGGGAACGAAGAAAGGCCGTCGCGTATGCGACGGCCTTTCTTTGTGACTGACAATAGGAGGCCAGAATGCTTCAGCCGAAGGCTGTGATGGCGGAAGCCTCGTTATCCCAGACGTCGAAGACTGTGTAGAGCTTTGTGATCTGGAGCAGGTCATGGACCTTCTGGGTGAGGTTGAGTAGTTTGAGCTCTCCGCCGGAGTTTTTGACGGATGTGAAAGCGCTGACCAGCTCCCCGATGCCGGAGCTGTCGATATAGGTGATCTGCCCGAGGTTGAGTAGGATCTTTTTGGAACCTTTGGCAAGGACATCGCGGACGCTGTCGCGCAGGGTAATGCTGCCTTCGCCAAGGGTGATGCGGCCACTGAGATCCAGGATGGTGATTCCATCTACCTGGCGGATTGCGACTTTCATACTCATGCGATGTTTCTCCTTATGGCTTAGGCGACCGGTTTGGCCGGAGCGCGATGTTTGATTAGGGTGAGTTCTGTACCCGGATGCAACTGGCGAAAGTGTACCTCATCCATGAAGGCGCGGATGAGAAAGATGCCACGTCCAGAGCCTCTGAGGAGGTTTTGCGGGGCGAGGGGGTCTGGAAGGCGGGAGGAGTCGAATCCCGCGCCCTGGTCGCAGATACGCACGGTGAGGCCGTCGGAGCTGGTTTCGAAGGATGCGGTAAATTGTTTCTCTGGGCTGTAGGAATTTCCGTGGAGGATGGCGTTGATGGCTGCCTCTCGCACGGCCATGACGATGTTGGGCACGGTGTCTGCATCGAAGCCGGCGCGCTGGGCGAAGTCCTCTGCAGTTTGCTCTACGGTATCGACACTCTCAATGGAGGAACCGAGGGTGAGCGAGACGCGGCTTGTTGTGGAATCGGGCAATGGAGTCCTTATCGCCGAGGCCGAAAGAAGGTTGGATGCAATCCACGGCAATGATGGAAGTTTGCTTGTGACTGCAACGAATGTCAAGGTTGGCATACTTATGCGATCTGAGGGTGATTGCAGGGGTGCATGTGAAGGTTCTGTGCAAATCGGCTGCTGGGAGGCAGTTGCACCGCCGGCTGGGATAGGATGCGGGTAAGGGGTTTTGTACGAGCGACCCGTGTTGAAGTGTGTCCATGACAAAACATGTGAGCCAGAGGACGAGTGTTTCCGCGTTGATGGGCGCGCCGGTGGCGGATGCCAGTGGACGGACCATGGGGCATGTGCGGGAATTCGCCGTATCGCCTCCGCAGGATGCGAACCACGTGCAGGGACTGGTGTTGCGGCTGACGGGCAAGGGGCGAGGGGAACCGATGTCGATGGTTGCGGTGGGCGACCTTGAACTGACGCTGGCGGGTGGGTTGCAGCTACGCGCGGAGGCGGAGGCCACGCCCATGCCGGTGGAGGAGTCGTATCTGCTGCTGGAGCGGGACCTGCTGGACCAGCAGATTATTGATGTACACGGACACAAGGTAGTGCGGGTGAACGATGTGGACCTGGTGTGGGAGCCGGTAGGGGAGACGGAGCGAGATTCGGAGGGAGTGGAAGGCAGGCTGCAAGGGCATGTGCTGAAGCTGCGCATTGCCGAGGTGGAGGTGGGAACGCGGGGCGCGATCCGGCGGCTGCTGAAGGGGCTGTCCGAGACGAATGTGGAGCGTGTTGCCGAGCGCTTCAAGACGAGCGCGATTCCATGGGATTTTGTGGACCTGATCGACCGCGATCCGTCGCGGCGGGTGCGGCTGAAGATCGAACAGGAGAAGTTGTCGAAGATGCATCCGTCGGACCTGGCGGACATTCTGGAGGACCTTGCGCCGGCGGAGCGGCAGGCGTTATTCAGTTCGCTGGAGGAAGGCGTAGCGGCTGAGGCGCTGGAAGAGGTCGAGCCAAGGATGCAGCAGTCTCTGACCGAAGCGCTGGACACTGAGCTTGTGGCCGGGATTGTGGAGGAGATGGATCCGGCGGCGGCGGCAGACTTTCTGGCAGAGCTTTCGGACGAACGGTCGGAGGCGATCCTGGAAGAGATGGACCCGGAGGAACGCCAGGAAGTGGAGGAGTTGCTGGAGTTCTCCGGCGACTCGGCGGCGGGGCAGATGACTACGGACTACATCGCGTTGCCGAAGGGCGCCTATGCGGTGGACGGAGTAACGGCGCTACGCGAGTTTGGCGATGACATGGAGACGCTCACGCACATCTTCCTGGTGGATGAAAAGGAGACACTGTGCGGAGTGGTGCCTCTGTTGAAGGCCCTGCTGGCACCGCCAGAACGAACACTTGCCAGCCTGGCGGACGACCACATTGTGAGCTGCGACGTTCATGCCAGCGGGAAGAAAGTTGCGGAACTGTTTGACAAGTACAACCTGCGCGCCCTGCCGGTAGTGGATGCGGAGAAGAAGATTGCGGGCGTGATCTACGCGGAACAGGTGATTGCGCAATTGCGGACGATGAATTAATCAAGAGATCGGCGAGACGCCTGCATGGCGGGAATGAAATGGCTAGCTAAAAATCCGTTGAGCACTGGACTGGGCGATGAGCCGGGAGTTGGACTTGGTCGTGTGCGGGCGACCAACGCTCGGATGGGGTGTCGATGAAGCTGTGGCGGCAATGGCGTGTGCGCATCCTGCTGTTCCTGGCGGTGCTGGGGCCGGGAATCATCACGGCCAATGTGGATAACGACACGGGTGGCATATTGACCTACTCGCAGGCCGGGGCGCAATACGGTCTACTGCTGCTGTGGACGATTCTTCCGGTGACGCTGGCGCTGATTGTGGTGCAGGAGATGTCCGCCCGCATGGGCGTGGTGACGGGCAAAGGGCTGAGCGACCTGATCCGCGAAGAGTTTGGCCTGCGCATGACGTTTGTGATGATGATCCTGCTGGTGGTGGTGAATTACGGCAATGTGGTTTCGGAGTTCAGTGGCGTTGCGGCCTCGATGCAACTGTTCCACGTCAGTAAGTACCTGAGCGTGCCGATCTGCGCGGCGGCTGTGTGGGTTCTGGTGGTGAAGGGCGACTACAAGAGCGTGGAGAAGGTGTTTCTGGTGGCCAGCGTCATCTACCTGGCCTACATTGCGGCGGGCGTGGTGAGCCATCCGGACTGGCATGAGGCGCTGAAGGCGACCATCACGCTGCCGCCCCGCTCGGTGTGGCAGGACAAGAGCTACATCTACCTGACGATCGGTTTGATCGGAACGACCATCGCCCCGTGGATGCAGTTCTATCTGCAGTCGTCGGTTGTCGACAAGGGAATCACGGTCAAGCAGTACAAGGCCTCGCGGTTAGATGTGATCGTGGGCTGTTTTCTGACCGACATTGTGGCGTGGTTCATCATTGTGGCCTGCGCGGCGACGCTGTATGTGCATGGGATGCGTAACATTCAGGATGCGTCGGATGCGGCAGGCGCGATGAAGCCGCTGGCCGGGGAATTTGCGTACATCCTCTTTGCGGCGGGACTGTTCAATGCTTCGGTCTTCTCGGCGTCGATTCTGCCGCTTTCGACGGCGTATACAGTGTGCGAGGGGATGGGCTTCGAGAGCGGACTGGACAAAAGCCTGAAGGAGGCGCCGTTCTTCTACTGGTTCTACACGGCGCTGATCGTGCTGGGCGCAGGCGTGGTGCTGTGGCCAGACTTCCCGTTGGTGAGTGTGATTATCCTGTCGCAGGTGCTGAACGGGGTGCTGTTGCCGGTGATCATGATCTTCATGCTCAGGCTGATCAACAAGCACGAGTTGATGGGGAAACATACCAACTCGACCTGGTTCAACTGGGTGGCGTGGGCGACGGCGGCGATTGTGATTGGGCTTTCGCTGGTGATGGTGTGGAACAAGGTGATGGGCAGCTAGAGGAGTTTGCCATCGGCGAGGTCGCGGATAAGGTTGTGGTCCGCGGCGAGGAAGTCGAAGGTGGGCAGATCACCGAGGGTGGACCACTGTAGGGCGTTGAAGATGTGATTGTCCAACTCACCTGAGAAGTGGTTTACCACGAAGAACTGTAGGTCGATGGTGGCTCCGTTGCGATAGCGGTGACGAATCTGCGCGATGCGTCGGCCGATGACGGCCTGGATGCCAAGCTCCTCCTGGAGTTCGCGGACGAGGGCTTGTTCGGCGGTTTCTCCGGGCTCGATCTTGCCCCCTGGGAACTCCCATTTGAGGCTCATCGGCTGGTCTGGACGGCGCTGGCAGATGAGGACTTCTGTGGCTCCGCCGGGCTGATCGCCGGCTTGACGCAGGACGAGCGCCGCGGCTACCAGCCGAACAGGTTTGCGGCTCGCGTCGCCGCGACCATCCAGTTTACGAATGCGCTCTTTCACGTGTTGATTACTATCTCCAGCCTGGAAGTTTACCGTGTCGCAGTAACTCAACATTACTAGCTTAGTCGCATTTGGTGGAGGATGTTCCGGGGAAAGTGCAAGAACCGGCAATGGCAAAATCGGCGGGGCCGCTTATGGCGACGGTCAGAGGAATGACGAAGAAGCAAATTTCCATTGGTGATGAAAATGAGAATGGGCTACTGGGTTGCTCGTCGAGGGACGACGGGGACACCCATACCGCTGAGCCTGCCGCGTGCCTGGGCGGCTTCAGGAGTGCTGGGGAAGCGGGTAATAAGGGCGCGCAGTTCCGTAATGCCGGCCTCGCGCTTGTTGGTCTCGAAGAGGGCCTGACCTTTGTGGAGATGCGAGACAGGAGCTTTGGGGCTGTTGGGGAACTGGGCGAGGACGCGGTCGTATTCCTTGATGGCGCTCGCATACTTGCCGCTTCGATAGTCGATCTCCGCCAGGTAGTAGAGGGAGTTGCCGGCGTAGGGGTCTGTTGGATAGGCACTGACGACGGCGGTGAATTCCGTGGAGGCTAGCGCATAGCTGGCGGCCATGTAATCGCTGAGCGCTGTCTTGTAGAGAGATGCCGCGGAGGGTGTACCGGGCGCGGCCAGTGGGCTACGGGATGCCAGCGTGGTACGCGAGGCTGGCGTAGGAGTGGTGGACGGATTGTTGGCACCCATTGGAGGCGCAATGTGGGACGGAGTGCTCATAGACATGGGATAACCGCTATTGGAGGTGGGAGCGGTTCCGGTGGGCTGGGTGGATGGGAGGGAGTTGTCGGTTGGCTGAGCAGCAGCTCCGGGTGCGGCTGGATTGGGCGGAGCGAGGTTTTGCAGGGCGGCGAGATTGCTCGCCACATTGGCCGCCAGATCGGAGACGCCACCGGCGCCGCCCTGCAGCGCCACCT
>Ga0118677_10007257_pt1 | contig 18370 bp, 17 predicted proteins | sample AliMusrvi5mmetaG_FD_86154 | JGI IMG/M metagenome (GOLD analysis project Ga0118677, IMG submission 86154) | reverse complement strand
GAACAGCGCTGCGAGGGTTTTACGCAAGGACGGGCGTTTTGGGATGGAACCAGTAACCTTTTTCCCGGCGTCGGGAATTTGGTCGGGTGCGGGTGGAATGTCGGTTGGCGGGGTGGGGTTGTCGGGTAGAGACGCGCCATGGCGCGTCTCTACAGGGGGAACCGTAACCGCAACCGGCGGAACCGCCTTCAATTCGTCGTAATTATCGGGTTTAGGGATATCAAATGTTTCATAAATGTAATCGTCTCCAATGGGCACACCCATATCCTTAATAATTTTGACCATGTCCAGCTGAACCTTACGGCTCAACTCCTCGGTATCCTGGTAGAAGAATTTACCACCTGCAACCGGGAAGCCGTGCAGCTCGAGCAGGTGGTAAAAATCGTTATTCAGAATAGACATAATGTCCATGCAGTCTTCGTTAAAGACATCCTGCTCACCGCGCTCGTGTATCTCACCCAGTGCCCTGGCTCCCTTCGTGCCTGCGTCGGTTGTTAGCGTGGATCCGATTATCAGTTTTGATATCTCCTCGTTACATGCGGCCTTAAGGTGAAGGTAAATATCGCCGGTTAGGTTGCTCCCCGATGCGTCGACCGTAACATCTGTACCCTCCGGATAAGCAATAAAGGGCGAACCGCCCAGCTTCTCTAACATCGAAAGCAGCGCGGTCTTACCCGCCTCATCGTTAGGCTGATATTTCCCTTTCCGGAGCGGACGGCCAAAAAGCTCGGCTAACTCCGACCAGTCGCCCATGCAACCGCGCTTCCAGATTACATATTGTGCGGCGGATACGAGAGAACCCAGATCGCGCGGTGTACCCACCTCGATTATATAATTACACTCCGGAGCGCTACGGTAATCAATGCCGGTGCTATCGCCCTGGTTGATGGTGACAAGGCCGAATTCCGGTACTACGTGCTTACGCGGCACCAGATTATATTTAAGCTTCTCACCGGTGAAGTCTATTTGTATGAGTGTGTGGCCAAAAAAACGATGATCGATCAAATCTGACAGCATCATCCGAAAGGCACCCGTGTTAATAAAATCTTCTATCTCTGCAACCGAGTCGCCATCCTTTAAGAAAGTAATGGGCATGGCACGCACTGCCCTACGGCGTTTATCAACTACAGACCTGAGGTGTGCATCGAGCATAAGGTCATCGTAAAGATCGTAAAGTGCTCTGCGGCGTGGTGAAATAATACTCTCCGCCGCCTGAATTGCGGTACGCCACGAGGCGATATCTACATTTGTCCGGTACGGTTGCTTCAGGATTAACTCGGTTACGTTAATAGTGCCGGTATCTCCCTTCCTACGCAATATTTTAGCCATATCTTTAAAAATAAAATTTAATAATGTGAAACACGTTTATCGTTAGATCCCCCAACGATGGGTGAGTAAACCTGAGTTGGATTTCCAAGCGTGAGGGTGAAGGCGCCATTTTGCGTATCCTTTAAAAATTCGATAGATGCCTTATAACGCTCCTTCCGTGTATTAGGAATTGATGCCGGATCGACATACGACCATATGTGATATATTGCCAGGTCCTTTGCGATCATCAGTATCATTTCGTCGCGCGAAGTTCCGGTTTTTGCGAACTCGGCAAGGATATCGTATTTGTCGATAATATACGCCTTAATCTGCCCCATTGCCTGGGCGCATGCAGTAGTGATAATACTGTCGTCGCTGTTAAAGTCGAGCGTTTCGAGCAGCTGCTGTTCAATGCTTTTTGCGAGATCGGATTTTGTGAGATATGACATGATAATTATTTATTTTGGTTTGTCGTAGAGACGCCCAAATTGGGCGTCTCTACGGTTATTAATATTTTTTAGATCCTCCTTTTCGCACACCCAGGGTGATGGGTTCGGAGGCAATTATTTTTTGATTCAGCATAAATACGCCTCCCTCTATGGCGTCGGGTCCGTCTATATGGCTTGTGGTGTTGGCCGCAAAGTTTCGGAACTGGTCCTCAAGGCGCAGCATGTGGGGGTTGGTCTTTTCGTCCTCGTTAAAGATCAATCGTCCCTGCCGGTTCAACGGTTCGAGGTTCCCCTCGATGCGGGCAAATTTATCGGGCTTTTTGCGCACGTCGGGAGTGACATGGACGTAGTGCCCCTTCTCTTTACCCACGCTGAAAAACAGCGGCTGAAATACCTGTTCATAAAACGGATCCTGTAGCGAGTTATTCTCAATGTAATTGTACACCTGTGTACGCTGTTTGGCATACTCTTCGATATCGTAATACCATTGCACGAACTTCGCGTTCTTTACCTGTTCGAGGTAGCCTGTGAAAATGTAGAACTTCCCTTCAAACTGTCCGATAAGGAATAAAGCCTTGTAGCAGTTGTCCTTATTCTCCTTATTCGAGGGGGCGGGGTCGCCGTAGGCAGCCAGGAACCGGAATTCCGACAGCTTAGGGCATTTCCCCCACGTTACCTCCTTAAATACGGTACCCTGGATTATCGGGTTATTGTAATACTCCTTCTGGATAGAGTTGTACGAAATTTTTGAAAGCAACCAATCGATATGTTCCTCGGTGTTTTTATCGGGCCAGGTTGACTTCCCGTTTTTATCGCGAGTGTTAATCGTATCGACATGGTCGGCTTTGTCGGAGCTCCGGGCGATGATGCTGTTTTTGCTGATCAGGTTACCCTGAAAAACAATCCTGACATTCCCGGAAACGGAAACGGTGGGGATCAAAGCCTGTTCGACCCAGTCCCAGGTATCCTGGACCCGCTTTTCGTTGCGGCACCGCTCGTCCGTATCAATATCATCTATCCGTATTACCTCGGGGCGCACTGCCTCGTTACGCGTTCCGCGGGGTGATTGTCCGGCACCAATTGCCCTGAATGAACAACCCTTCCGGGTTACGAAATCGCCCATTTCCCACTGTCGGAAGCCCTTCTGTGTACCATAATCGGAGATTAGCCGGGCGTTGCTTTCGAGATTAATCAAGTAAGGCATCAGAAGCTCCTCGGCATTGTCGTAGGTATGCGATACCAGGAGGAAGTTACGGGCGCGTCCGGTCATGGCCATGTAAATATCTTCCATCATCCCGCGCGTGCTCTTAGCCAGCTCGCGGCTCCAGCGTCGGACTTCGTACCAACGGTTATTTTTCAACAGCCGCTCTGTCGCCTTTCGGTGAAACGGAGCCGATGGACTCGAATAATAGGCCGGAAAGTAATAAGCAAACCAGCTCTCCGAGTTTTTCTCAAGCTTGATTATCCTGGCACGGCGCGTTATCTCATCCTCGACCGGGAGCGGCGTACTGCGCATGAGATTATCGCGGTAGGCTTCCCAGCGTTCGATTTGATCTTTTGTGGATTTTGGGGCCATGATTTTATTTTGGTGTAGAGACGCACAATTGTGCGTCTCTACAGGTTGTTTAAATGTTCCTTAATTGCTCTTTAATGAACGCGTCCTGCAACTCTACCATTTTTTTTGATAGCGTAAAATCGGCCTCCCTGAGCCAATTGCCGAACTTGATAAATACATCGATATATATGGAGATTGAAAGCTCTGTTTCGAGCGATTTGGCTGTGGACGCGAGCTTGGATAATGTATCTGCCTCACTTGGTTTGATTGGGCGCACCACCCGGGCTCCTTCGAGGTTCTCACTCTCAAGGGAATCAAAAATCTGATTTATTTGCGCATAAGTGCGGCTAAGTGTTTCCTGTCGGCTAATCACAAAGTTTGCCTTAAGGCTCTCCCAGTTGCCGTCGGCCTTCCACTTTGTTATTGTTTGCGCAGATGTACCTACCCGCCCAGCAATTTCGGCCTGCGAGAGGTTATCTTTCAGGTAAAGCATCCTGGCGTAATCCTTACGCATGATCATCGTTGTTTCACTCCTGGCCATGGTTTGCGTTTTATTTGTATCACAAACTTACACCTTACCCTTATGAGTGACAATTCGGCTTTTTTTAAGGGTTGAAATATGGCGTAAAACGTTTATATACTGCGAATTTAACAGCATAATCTACCACCTTACAAACCTGATTTGCAGCATGATTAAATTAATCGAAAATTTGCGTTGAAGTTCACAGACACACTTAACACTTATTGTAATGTACGGAGATATTTACATCTATAAACCGATTGGACCACGCACCGAAGAGGACGATGATGTAATCACCGCCGGTGATGTGCAGAGCCAGCTGGATTGGTGCGACAGCGATACTGTAACCGTGCATGTGAACTGCCCGGGCGGGTCGTACTTCGAGGGGTTGGCCATCTTCCATGCGCTGAATGCCTGCCCGAAACATGTTACTGTAATCGTTGAAGGGATAGCGGCCAGTATGGCCTCTGTTATTATCCTTGCTGCTGACGAGATAGTAATGTCGCCGTTTGCCAAGATAATGACCCACGGCATCAGCGGAGAGAGTTGCGGAAGTGCGGCACAGCTCCGCGAGGATGCTAACGAGATGGAAACCTTTGAGGCCTCGATGTTAGAAATTTACTCACGTCGCACTGGCTTAACCGCAGATGCATGCCGGACAAAGTTTATGGCCGACAGCGATACCTGGTTTAACGCAAAGGAGGCCGTTGCCGCTAAATTGGCCGACCGGATAGAGCAGGGAAAATTAACAGCGGACATGAATAACGCGAATCGGAATTCGCGTGACCCGAATCCGAACCAGGCGCTGGCATTTTACCAGTCGTGCGCTGCGATACTACGTGTACCCAATCAATCAAAAGATATGGATTTTATAAAAATTAAGAATCAATTCCAACTTAGTGACGATGTTACTGAGGATGCCTTCCTTGCCCAGGTCGAGGGATGGCGGACAAAAGTGATCGAAACAGAGCAGCTCACCGCTCAGTTAGATAGTTTTAAAACTGCTGCTGCACTTGCCGAGACTGCCCGTATCGAGGGGCTGATATCACAGGCGGTGAATGAAAAAAGGATTGTCGCCCCACAAAAGGAGATGTGGAAGAGCCTGTTTGCCGCCAATGCCGAAAATGCCGAGAAGGCGCTTATGGGTATTGCACCCGCTAAGGATCTAACCAACATCTCCACTGGTGGAACGCCCGACGAGCGTGAAGAGCTTGCAAAGCTAACCTTCGATCAGATGGACAGGAGTAATAAGCTGGAACGTGTAAGGGGCGCTTACTACGACCTTTACGAGGCGAAGTTTGAGGAGAAATTTGGCAAAAAGCCAAATAAATAACTGGGACGCGCTATAGCGCATCTAATAACTGAGACGCGCTATAGCGCGTCTGTACGGAATAATCATCGAATTTTTAATTTTTAATTCATTTTATATTATGAAAATTTTTAAAGTACTTATTTCGCTTTTGTTTATCGCCTGTACCGCCACGGTATTTGGCGCTGTGTCGGGTATTGAACCCGGCTACATCATGGCTTGTCTGACCGCCGTTTCTGTAATTCCGATGCCAGCCGGTGTGCTGGGTATGGCCATCACAAAGGAGTTGTGGATAAACGACGTGGTTGCGAACCTGTTTAAAGCCAACCCCCATCTTGCGAACGCCTATAATGCGGATGCTTTTGTGTATCAAGGTAAGGTAGTGCATATTCCTAACGCGGGGTCGAAACCGGCGATTACGAAGAATAGAAGCTCATACCCGGCAACTGTAGTTAACCGAACCGATACAGACATTACCTTTTCGCTCGACGAGTATAGCTCTGAGCCGGTAAGGATTGCAAATGCTGAAAAATACGAATTAAGCTACGACAAGAGGGCCAGTGTGATGGGCGCGCAGTATGCGTCGATTGCCGAAACAATTGGCGACTGGTTTTTCTACTACTGGGCACCAACCGTTCTTGCGCAAATGGCCCGTACAACCGGCACCACTGCGGCGGCTACTTATACCGGTGCAACCGGAGTGCGTAATATTCTGATGCTGGCTGATATTCAGAAAATGCAAAAGCTGTTTAATAAGCAGAACATCCCTCAGATGGATCGATTTGCACAATTAGACGCTGACATGTACGATCAGTTATTGAACCAATTGAATGCAACAACCTACCGCGATTTTTCGGCGGCGATGAACCTCGAGGCTGGCGTAGTGGGCAAATTATTTGGATTTACCTTCCTGGCGCCACGCACCACTGTGCTGGTGTACGATAACGCAACGACCCCAGTCCCTTACGATCCTTCGCAGACCCCGACCGCGGCTACAGCCAACGCCGCCGGATTGTTCTGGCATAAGGACTCGGTAATAAGGGCGCTTGGGCAAAACGATTTCTTTGAAAACTTGAATGACCCGCTCTACTATGGCGACGTGTACTCTACCCTTGTGAGGGCAGGCGGACGTGTGCGCAGAAACGACGGTTCCGGCGTTGCCGCATTGGTTCAGGCATAGTGATATAAACCCCCGATAGCCGGGGAGCGGTGGACATTTAAACGAAGCCGCTCCCCTATTGGGTGAAAATTTACAGGATGAAAAGAGGGGTAAAAATATTAATCGTTGTATTAATGGTATTGATAGGGTGCAGGGCGCAAAGGGGTACAATTACCCCTTTACAACAGGTGGCGATTCAGTACCGCGAAAAGATTGTTGAACGGTTGGTTCCCGTTGTGATGCCCCCCGACTCGGCAAGTGTTAAGGCGCTATTTGAGTGCAACGAAAAGAACCAGGTTGTGCTTAAGGAGCTAACAGATATCAGGAGTAAAAATGTAAGAAGCCGGTATTCATTGACAAACGGGGCATTTCGGTATTCCGCTCTAACAAAACCGGACACCGTCTACCTGCGTGCAAAGGATAGTATTGTATCGAGGGATGTACCTATCAGGGTAGAAGTACCGGTGGAGGTGAACAGGCTAACCTGGTGGCAAAAAACGCAGATTTATGCGGGGCGGATTTGTTTTATCCTGTTTTTTTTATTAGGCGCTTATGAGATAATAAAATGGAAAATAACCCTTTAATTTAAAATATAATGAGCTATAAATTAGGTCAGGAACAGGGCATTAAATGGGCGACAAAGCTGCTATTGGGCAAGTTGTCTGCCGGGCTGGAATTATCGACTGATTCGGTTGACGTAACCAACGACACCAGCGCTGGTTTTAAAGAACATTTACCAAGCGATCTGGGAGGAACGGTAAGTTTTTCAGCCGTTTATGATCCCGCAGCTACTGTGGGTCAGGGCTGCGAAGATTTAAAGGCAGATTGGCTCTCGAAGAGCATTAAGGCTTTAACCTTCGGAGGACTCGTTACCGGCGATAAAATTACCTCGGCAAATGCCTTTATTACGAAGTTCAGCCAGAGTGCTAAGCACGGTGATAAAATTACGTGCGATGTAACTTTCCAGTTAACCGGCGCGATTACCAATACAACATCGGCATAATAGCGCAGCATGATTAACGAGGCTATCAAATTAGAGTTTAAGGGCAGAGTACGCGAACTACGCTTCGGTATAGGTCCAAGCAGAATTCTGTGCCGGGACAGGGGGATTACGGTAAGCGAGATGCATACCATCAGCATTAATGAGTTGATTCAGGATATCATCTGTGCGTCGCTCGAATTCGAATGCTACATTAACGAGCAGCCCGTTGACTTCAATAAATGGGAGGTATACCAATGGATTAACGATCTTGACCAGGAAACGTTTCAAAGTATTTTCGAGGTGTTTATCAAAACGCGTACAGTCGGACAAAGTGTATACGACGTATATATGAAAAATCTGTCGCAAGCGGATGGAGAGGCACCCGACGAAAAAAAAAACAAACGTGGGATGATTTAGACGAGTTTGCCATTGGCGAGATGGGAATATCCCCTGAGCGTTTTGAGCGAATGACCTGGCGGGAGTTTGAACTTAATGTCAGGGGATATTTTTTAAGGCTCGCGCGTCAAAAATGGATGTTCAGGGAGCTGATATGGAACCTGTGGGCCAGCAATGCCACCTCACAAAATTTTAATTTAGACCGTAAGGATATTATGCTCCTCCCCTGGGATGAGGAGGACCCACCACGAAAAGAATATACACCGGAAGAGATAGAGGAGATAAGGAAGCGGTTCGACAATATTGGGGTGTAATGAATGATGAAATTATAATATGGCAGCAATCGACGATTTATTTATAAGGATTTTTGCAGACGGCTCGCAGCTTGGGAAGGGGCTGAATGAGGCACAGGACAAAGTCAATGTATTCAGCGACGGAATGTCGAAGCTGGGAGATACCATCAAAGGGTATCTGTCAGTTGCAGCCATTGAAGAGTTTGTACGATACAGTATGAAAGCCGGTGATGAGGCAGACCGTGCGCTCGCAAAGGTGGCACAAGCGATTAAAACAACCAACGGTGTTGCCGGTAAATCGTTAGAGGACCTTAAATCGGCAGCTGATGATTTTAAAAAGTCGACGCTGTTTGATGATGACCAGGTGTTGAACGACGTTTCCGCACAGCTTTTGACCTTTTCGAATATTGCCGGTGAGAACTTTCAACGCGCTCAGGTGGCGGCGCTTGATTTGGCTACTGTATTAGGAGACGGAGAGGGATTAAGGGGTATTGCAATTCAATTAGGAAAGGCACTTAATGACCCGGTTACCGGATTAACGGCCTTAAGACGTTCGGGTGTTTCGTTTTCATCAGAGCAGCGAAACATGATAAATGCATTTGTCGAAACAAACGAGGTAGCTAAGGCTCAGGCCATCATTCTTGGTGAGGTAGAGCGGCAGTATGGAGGGCAGGCAGTTGCTGCCGCGGCGGCGAGTAACGGGATGAAACAATTTAGCCACGATCTGGACGATGTGGCTAAGGCTTTTGGAGGGGTTATTAATCACTCATCAATATTGCACGATGTACTTACCACATTATCAGCGGATATTAATATCCTTTTAAGCCAGGACGCTAACTGGTTAGAGAAATTCGTTGCAGTTACTAATCCGGGATATAGTGGCGCTATGGCAAAGGCATTCGATCAAAGGGATAAGGATAACCTTCAGGACCAAAGGCTTAGCATGTACAGCGGCGGTGAGTCGGATGCGGGAGGACCGCAAAAGAAGGAGGCTGAAACTTATGGCCGGCTAAAACAGGAGCTAAAAGCATTACAGGAGGAGTTGGAACTTGCCACCAAAAGCGAAATAGAGGGTATTAACCGACGTATCGATGCAAAAAAGGCTGAAATAAAGCAATGGGAGGATGTTGGCCGATCGGTTAAGAATTACAGCGGGTCAATTAAGGAACTGGAAAATCAATTATCTGCGCTAAATGAAAAGCGCGACACGACCGCTGGAATTGGAAATATTGCAGCGGTTAATGAGCAAATTAAGAAAAAAGAGGAGGAGATAAAACTCCTCAAAAATGCCTCCCTGGCATGGGTGGCGTATGGTGCAACGGTCAGCCAGACAATGACAAGTATGCTACCAAAATTTACCAAACTGTCAACAGACATGAAGCATACGTTTGCCGATGCACATACCATGACCAATAAAATGCTAAAAGAGGAAATGGATAAGATGAAGCAGTGGACAGACTTCGTCCAGTCGGCCATATCGACGGTAATATCGGGATCGGCTAATCTTATTGGAAATTTACTGGGAGATTTAATCACCGGGCAGAGTGACGCATTTAGTTCGGCGCTGGGGACACTTGGAAGTATAATAGGGCAATTGGGTCAAATGGCCATCACCGCCGGTTCGATGATGTTAGCAATGCAAATAATGCTTGCTAACCCGCTTAACCCAGCGGCTGCCTTAACCCTGATTGGATTGGGTATTGCGGCTGTAGGAATTGGGAAAGCGATATCAAACATATCAAAATCATCATCGTCCTCCGGTAGTAGCGGTTATGGATCGTCGGGGTCAGGTTCCGGCACATTTGACACACGTGCGGCCATTGGCGGAAGCGGACAGACCGTACAATTAAAATTAGTTGGCAGGGATTTAGTTGGCGCAATACAGGTGAATAAGCTCTATTACGGCAGACAGGGGTAGAACGAGGGCACGACTGCACGACTGCACGACTACACGAGGGAACGAGGGAAATGAGTAACGACAAATTAAAAAAATGGCATACGGGACAAAATATCATTTTCAATTTACAGATTTTTTAGGGGATACTACCCTTGTAAGTCTGAAACTGCGCGGTTGGGTGGGCGTTGATACGCTCCTGTCGCTGGGTGGTATTTCGTATGAGTTTGGACAAAGCCAGGCTTTAAATGTCGTAAGAGGTTCCTCGGCAAAAATTGGATTATGGAGCCTTACCCAGGGACAGTTTGCGGAGTTCAGGGATATCACCGACCGGATGTGGATGGTGGAAGTTGTTAAGAATTCTGCACCCTATTGGAATGGCTGGATAACACCTGAAATATTTTCGGAACCGTTTAAAAAATCGTTACCCTACCGCATAGAGCTTACGGCTGTTGACGGGTTGGGTGACCTTACAAATATAGCTTACCCAATCGACCTATCGACAGAAAGATATGTAAGATCGTCTTTTAGAACAATAATTAGCCGGTGTTTAAATACTATTTCTATACCGCTTAATTTTTGCTTTTCGGCTACAATCCGTCCAACGGGCACAACCGGCGATATGTTTAGCCACTGCTATTTCGATGCCTCGACGTTTGTTGACGATTCGGGCGATCCAATTATGTGCGATAAAGTTCTTGAGCGGATATTTCCAATAGGTATTACCATTAAGCAATGGCGCGGTAAGTGGTACATTGTACGGACGGCAGACCTGGTTGGCCCGATACCGGTGTACGAGTATGATAGCTCCGGTTCTTATGTAGATGACTACTATCTCGACCTGAGCGAAACAATAGATGATACGTCAAATCACCTTGCAAAGAATATACCGGTTGAGCAAAGCGGAATAATGAGCCAGGTGGCAGCTTATAAGAAGGCTGCGGTTTCGGTTAATTTTGGTAAAAAATCATCGATGCTCAGAAATCCTGATTTTGCATTACCAAATGATTCATGGTCAATTTCGGATGGATCTCCGGCATATGGGCAGGTGCTTTATCAAACCGCGTCAGGGGTAAGTTATGTATATATAATCCCGGACGATGTGGCGGGGGTTAATACGGGAATACTACAATCAATCAATGTTCAGGCCTCAGCATCCGCTTTTTCATTTAGTGTAAATGTCGCCCCCTTTTCGTCTCCATCTCTTGCATCAATGCTTCTAAGTGTGCGGTTTAAGGTCGTGTTGGTTGGTACGTCGCAGGTATATTACCTAAATAAAGCGACTGGATGGACACTTACCCCCTCGTGGATTGATATATCCGGCTTATCGAGCACTATTTTAGGGCAGGAAATTACCTGGCATACCATAAAAATAATTACCGGGAGTATACCCGTTTCGGGTGTTATGCAGGTTTTCTTATGTAGGCAGCCCTATTCTACACAGGGTACCGGAGTTGGTTATACGGCGGTTAATGCAGTGCACGTAGATGATGTTTATGCATCAACAAATTTAATGACAGGGGTTAATAACTCCGATTATAATTACATACCTGGCACACTGGACATTGTGGTTAACGACGCCCCAAACGTTGACAATGCGAGGCTGATGTACTCTAATTATATAAGCGATGTTGACAATGTGCCAACTACGAATTGGAGCGTGGACGGACTTACAGGGACTTATACTTTAGCTGAGTTATACCTAAGACATGCGTTATCGCTGCATAACAGACCGCTAAAGGTGATCAGCATGACCATGCGCGGAAGCATAGAATGGCCCGGCGTAATGTCTGACCGCGAGAGTAACTGTTATGAGATAGTATCAGCAACTCTTTCAGGAAGAAATTGTGAGTGGCAGCTTGAGCTGAGAGAAATAATTCATTATACTCCACTTTCACTGTCTCTTACCGAGGGTACCACCATAACCCCGGGTTCGAGCGCGGCCACTCCGGCTGGCATTAATGAATCATCTAAATTAGACGCTTACGTATCTAATATCTATAAAATAGCCTATAACGCCACTCTTCAGCGGCTTGAGGTAGATGGCGACTTGTATGTTAATGGAAACATTACCGCATCAAAAGAGATAGCGGCATGGATTGCCGCGGCTGTTACGAGCGATGTATTGGCGGGATTAACGGCACAGGCTCCGCTGACGAAGATAAGTAACTCGCAGATTGGTCTGCTTTACGATTCGACAACATTGGCGGTAGTTGCAGGTAAGTTAACCGTAATTGGCGGCACTGGCGGCGGAACCGGTACCGGAGGTGGGACGGTTACGAGCGTGGCATTAGCGTTACCCGGTGAGTTATCTGTGTCGGGCAGTCCGGTAACTGTATCAGGGACTCTTACAGCGGCGTGGGTGGCTCAGTCGATCAATAAAATATTTGCGGGTCCAACCTCCGGGTCAGCCGGAACCCCGGCCTTCCGATCTCTGGTGGCCGCGGATATCCCATCGCTCGACTGGAGCAAGATAACAACTGGAGTTCCGGGCTTCCTAACTGCCATCACTTCTTTAATGGTGACCAATGCTTTAGGGTTTACCCCTTATAACGCGACTAACCCGTCAAATTACCTGACGGCGATTACCAAGGCGATGATCGAGGCTCAGCTAACGGGGGCAATTACCTCGCATACCCATGCGGCGTACCTCACTGCAATAACCAAGGCGATGATTGAGGCGCAGTTGACTGGCGATATCACTTCACATACCCATTCGGCCTACCTCACTGCCATTACCTCGCTGATGGTGACCAACGCCCTGGGGTTTACCCCTTACAACGCGACAAACCCGTCAAACTTTATTAGCTCCATCACCTCGCTGATGGTGACCAATGCCCTGGGATTTACCCCCTATAACGCAACCAACCCGTCAAATTACCTGACGGCCATTACCAAGGCGATGATTGAGGCTCAGCTAACGGGGGCAATTACCTCGCATACCCATGCGGCCTACCTCACCGCCATAACTTCGCTGATGGTGACCAATGCTCTGGGATTTACCCCTTACAACGCCACCAACCCTTCAAATTACCTGACTGCCATTACCAAGGCGATGATTGAGGCGCAATTAACTGGAGCAATTACGTCGCATACTCACGCTTATCAACCCGTCAATAACGACCTGACGGCAATTGCTGCAATTTCCGGGACTTTGGGGTTACTCAGGAAAACGGGCTCCGGTACCTGGATACTGGACCTTAATTTATTGAGCGACGGCTTCAATGTTGGAATTGGCGCGACTACGCTCACCTCCAAATTCCAGGTGGCGCAGGTTGCTGCCGGTCCGGGTACCGTGGCGGTTAGCGGTACCTCGGTAACTGGTACGGGGACAAATTTCGCCAACCTTTTCAAAGTTGGCGATACTATAAATGTAGTTACCTCTGCCGGATCAGAAACAAAAGCGATCACGGCGATTACCTCTGATACCGCTTTAACCACTGCCGCATTTACCGGGACTGCGGCGTCAGGCACAGCTTACAGCACAGTCGCGGGCGATCGGTTTACGGTTAAAGGCAACGGGAACACAGAGTCTTATGGCTCGGTAACGGCGAGGAGCTCCTTTAACCTTAAAAATGCGGCGGGCGTAACAAAGTGGGTCATACAGGTTGACTCCTCAGATAATTTACAGTTCCTGAATGCCTCCGGAGTTGTGGAAGCGGTACTTGATCAGTCGGGAAACCTGAAGGCAAAAGGGGAGGTTTACGCTTATGCAACAATATAACAGGAAAGTATGAGTAAATTAATAACGATACCAGAAGACTATAATCCTGCAAATAATCAATGCGGAACACTGACTAATATATCAGGATTGAATTACAGTGGGTCTGATATTACAATTACCCACGTTAAAAATGCGCTGGGCATTGCGGACACGTCTTTAGGAGCTCTATGCACCTCGTCATTGATTAATAAGTGGGCTGCATTTAAGCCGGGTGGTTGGGGAGGAACAACAGACTTTTTAAATGCAATTTTCACCTGGGTTGCACCCGGTAATAATTTTAAGTTGGGTGATTTTATAGGTTATAATCACAACGCAACCAAACCGGTTTCGTATGCCGAGGCATTGCCGGAGTCGATTGCGGTTGAAGAGGGAGAGTATGCGACCTTTTACGTTAAACTCACACGCGGAGACTCGCCACCGGCGGCGGCGGCCCTGGGAGCTGTTAAGACGCAAATCGACATACAGGAAACCTGGAACGGATCCACTGTACATCACAGGGTAAGTGTGCCGTCGACTGGTAACGTTGCGCAATCCATCAGCATATTACCAACATTTAACGGATCGGTAAGCATTAAGCCGATTTACTATATTGTGCAGGAGTCGGCATATGTTGACATTTCGGCCATTGAAGATGGTTTCCGGAGTGTCGCATTATCAACTGTTCCACTCCAGTTCACAGGGACAGTTGGCACGGTGCCTGGGCAGACCGGAGGAAATCCGTTGAGTCCCTCAATCACCTGGTCGATCACACGCGGGTTAGCGACATCAAAAACGGTTTATTGCCGCTTCAACGTATCCGGAACTGGCATCAATGGAAGTGATTTTTCATTGGGTTATCTGGTTTTTTCGGGTAACGAAACAAAAAGTGGAAGAACTACAGTCGGTCAAGTGTACATTGAAAGTTCGACCGGGCTAACTACAACTGTCATCATAAAAGTTCAGGTTTCGCTCGACTCAGCCTTCACAAATCCGGTTACAGTTGCACAATCATCATTCCTGTGGACTAATCCGGGAATGCCCATTTAATAAATAGCTTTTAAATAAAAAATATGGCAGCAATAGAAAAGGGGATTATAAAACTGGAAAATGTGGTTAGCGGAGATATGTTAGACGTAACTATTGAGGTGCGGCACGATATTGATCTAAGCGGCAAAACGGTCTACGCCGAGATGCGGCGAAATAAGGATCTTGACCTTGTGCTAAAATTTCAAGAGGCGGACGGATCACTGGTGAAAACTGTTGCATCGCCCCAGGTAATGATGCTGCGATTTTATAAACCTGCGTCGGCAATGGAGCTGGATATTTATACCTACAAAATGTCTGTCATTATGGGGACAGCCCCCAGTTACGAGGACAAACAAACAATTATAGAGGGTACCGTAGGCGTTGTTCTGGAAATCACAAAAAAACCAACGGCATGACAACTGTAACAGTCGTGCAGCAACCGGCTCAGACTGTAACTGTGAGCCAGGCCGAAAAGCAGGCGGCATATGTTTATAAGGCTGGTATCTTCAAGGTGACTCAACCGGCGGTTGGCGCTGTCGACGGGGTTAACCGGGTGTTCAAAACCAACGTGCCGTTTGAGCCAGGTAGCATTGAGGTATATATCAACGGGCTTAAAGAACACCGGTTTAGCCTACTTACGGAAATGGCAATAGAGTTGGAAAACGCACCAAAAAACAACGGATTCGCAGATTATATTGAATTAATTTATCTCACAAAATAATAAAAAATTATGGCATCAACTAAAATCAGAACCAGTTCGCAAGTCTATATAGACTCGAACTTAGACGTAATTAATAATAAGATTGTCAATCTTTCTCCCGGAACAGTGGCCGGCGACGCGGTGGAATATGCGCAGATGAATTCTGCCATTAGCGCAGCGCTCACCGGAGGTGCAACATCCCTTCATACACCGGTTTCCGACCTTGCAGCTGCTAAGGCAGTATTGGCCGCCGCGCGGGCTGATAAGATGATTATGAACATCGAGACATTGGGTCTTTACCGTTTTGACGCGGAAAGTGTGGTTACATCCAACGATGGGACAGTAATCAGGCCTACTGATATCGGATCTGACGCAAGCGCGGGAAGATGGGTTCAGATGACCGCTTTAACATCGGATCATAATCTTACGGCCAATAAGCAGGGAGGTACAACCAGCGAATATTATCACCTCACCAATGCAGAGCTCACGAAATTGCAGGGCGTTGCAGCCAGCGCCGATGTAACCGGCACTACCAATGTCGGAACTGCAATTAACGCTGTGTCCGCAAAAACGCCGATTGTGGATGCTGATACCGTGCCATTATCTGACTCCGCATCAAGTTATGCGATGAAGAAAATAACCTGGGCAAACGTAAAAGCAACGCTTAAGACGTATTTTGACACGATCTATAACCTGTATGTGCACCCTAACCATACCGGGGATGTTACTTCTGTAGCCGACGGAGCGCAGACTATTGCTGCCAACGCGGTGACCAACGCGAAGGCAGCGCAAATGGCAACCTTGACACTGAAGGGCAATAATACGGGAGGCACGGCCAACGCATTAGACTTGACTGTTGCACAGGTTAAAACGATGTTAGGCATTAGCACCCGGGTTTACCGGGCAACACCTACCGGGACGGTTAACGGATCGAATACCACCTTTACCATTTCGGCCCTGGTGATTTCGGGAACCGAAAAAGTTTATATTAACGGGATTTTATTACAGGCCGGAGCCGGGACCGATTATACAATCGCCTATTCGGCGACTACGACAATTACCATGTTAACGGCTCCGAAAAGTACGCCTTTTGTTGATGTATTAATGGTCGATTACAGTTATTAAAAGATGGCAGCAACTCAGATACGCGGGGCGCAGGTTGGTGACAACTCACTTACGCAGGATGACCTTGACCTATCGGGGGCGGCAACAAAAGCCACCCCCATTGGCGGAGACAGTATAATTATAGTTGACTCTGCGGCACCAACTACGCCAAAGCGGACGTTATTTTCAGCGCTCTTAAACGCCTTGGTGCTTTCTGGCTATACTTCCGGGGCGGGAACGGTCTCAGCATCGGATTCCATTTTATCGGCAATTCAAAAGCTCAACGGCAATAATGCACTGATGGCACTGCTGACCGGGGCAACATTCAGCGGAAATATTACAGTCCCCAATGTTCTGGAAGGTTACTCGACTATTGCCACAGCCGGAGGTACAACCACCTTGACGGTAGCGACTAATTACAATCAGTTTTTCACAGGTACACTGGCACAGACCGTTGTTTTGCCGGTTGTGTCCACTCTGGTATTAGGCTTTCCGTTCTGCATAACAAACAATTCGGCGGGGCTTGTTACGGTCAATTCTTCGGGCGGTAACGCTGTGATTGTGCTTGCGGCCAATACATCGGCAATAGTCACATGTATTTTGGTTACTGGTACAACAGCTGCCTCCTGGAGCGTTATTTATATGGCCAACCCTGTAGCAAGCGGTAAAAAACTTACGGCAAGCAACTCGCTGACGCTGGCCGGTACGGACGGGACTACTCAGACTTTTCAGGCGACTGATACGGTCGTTGGCCGGGGAACTACAGACACGCTGACAAATAAACGCAATACGCCGCGACTGTCTACCGCTGCATCAGCAGCAACATTGACCCCTGAGATTTCGACGTATGATATCTTTCAACTCACGGCACAGGCCGCAGCGCTGACGATAGCGAATCATAGTACAAGTACTCCGGCGGCGGGTGAGAAGATGATCATAAGGATCAAAGATAATGGGACGGCCAGGGCAATATCATTTGGTACTTATTATCGCGCATTGGGAAACGCTCTGCCAACAACTACGGTAATCAGCAAGACGATGTACCTGGGATTTATCTGGAATTCTACTGATTCAAAATGGGATTTAATCGCTTATACAATTGAAGTATAATGGCAATAGCTTACGATAGTTCTAATTTTCCGGCAAAGGGAGTAAGTACCTGGTCGCATACATGCAATGGCAGTAACAAGGCACTGCTTGTATTTATTAGTACAAGCTCCACGACAGGTCCAACTGCGATAACATATAACGGGGTTTCTTTGACTAAAATAACCCATTACGGGGGTAGCTGGGGCTATCATGGTTGCTGGATACTTGTAGGACCTGCGGCTGGAGCAAATAATGTTGTTGTAACAGGTTTGGCAACAAATGACAGGTGTTCATCACTAAGTTATTCGGGCGTAAAACAATCAGCACAGCCAGATTCATATACAGGTAATATGGATAATGGTGTAATGTCGTTAAATATTAATACGACGGTTAACGCTAACTGTATGTTGATTGTTTTCGGACAATCGTATTCATCTACTTTAACATCAAACGATAATATTAGACAAGTCGGTGCCTGGGGTAGTGCTCCTTATTATATGATAGTTTCTGACACAAACAATGGTGATAATTATATTACAATTTCAAATACAGAAACAAACGCAATTAGCGGAGTTGCTATTTCATTAGCCCCATATATAGCGCCTGCGCAAAACCCCGATTTTTTTGCATTTTTTTAAAATAAATACTAAAAGATATGGATTTTACACCCTCAGGAACAGATCTTGTAACCGCTGCATTTACCGCCGCACTTATGGCAATTGGATGGATGGTTAATTCGCAGACCAAGACGAATAAAAACCTGACGCAAGCTATCGCTGATTTGGTGGTCGAATTTAAGCTTGCAATGGCTTCAATTCATGAGCGAGACGAAACACAAAAAATGACCTGTGAAATTCATAGGAATCAAACCACAGACCTTAAG
>Ga0118677_10007256_pt1 | contig 18371 bp, 16 predicted proteins | sample AliMusrvi5mmetaG_FD_86154 | JGI IMG/M metagenome (GOLD analysis project Ga0118677, IMG submission 86154) | reverse complement strand
GCTGTTTGAGGATAGTCATGGGCTTATTTGGATCGCGGGAGGGGAAACGGTATCCGTTTATGACGGCGGACGGTTCCGCGTCTTCGGCACGCCGGCGGGGCTGCCCCAGGGCCCAGTGCGCGGTTTCGCCGAAGACAGCAACGGGCTGGTCTGGCTCGCGCATCAGGAGGGCGTCTTTCGCTTTCAAGACGATCGTTTCGCCTTAGTCCAGGACGCAGCCGGCTCGCCGATCCGTGACATCGCCTGTCTCCACGCAGACACCAGTGGCGGGATGTGGCTGGGCTCGAATAATCGAGGACTCATCCGCTGGCGGGAAGGCCACCTTGCGACCGTCGGCGCTGCCGCGGGGCTGCCGATGATCGCCATTCACGGCATCGTAGAAGACCAGCATGCCAATTGGTGGATGGCCACGGATGTGGGCGTGGTGCGTGCCAGTTTGCTGGATCTCCGGGCCGCAGCCGATGGCCAGACGGAGCGCGTTCATTGCCAGATCCTGGATACCAGCGACGGCCTGCCGGGCACGGATTTCTCCACTGACAATCAACCGATGTGCTCGCGCGACAAAGCGGGCCGGCTGTGGTTTGCGATGTCAAAGGGCGTGGCGGTTATCGATCCGGAGGAGTTTTCGGTGAATGAGAAACCACCGCCTACCCACCTGGAGGAGCTGTCCTATTATCTCCCCAGCTCCGGCGCAACGAATGAGCGGCAGGTGCAGATCTTCCCGCCGTTTCTGGAAAAGGTGGCCTTGCCGCCGGGCGGCCGACGGGTCGAAATCCATTATGTTGGGCTCAGCCTGGTCACCGCGAAAAAGGTGCGATTCCAAGTGAAGCTTGAGCCAGGGGACGCTGATTGGCAGGACGTGGGTGATCGGCGGGTGGCGACTTATTACGAGCTGCCGCCCCGGGACTACGTGTTCCGGGTGCGAGCAGCCAACAACGACGGTGTTTGGAATGAAGCGGGCGCTAGCCTGGCGTTCGTCGTGGAGCCTCGTTTCTGGCAGACGTGGTGGTTCCGTATCGCGGCGCTCACGACCCTCTTCAGTTTCGGCGGTCTTACCACCTGGTGGCGGCTGCACCGCCGGCATCGGCGCCAGTTGGCCGAACTGGAGCGCACGCGAGCCTGGCAGGCAGAGATGGCCCATCTCTCACGTGTGTCCATGCTCGGTGAGCTTTCCGGCTCGCTGGCGCACGAACTCAACCAGCCCCTCACCGCTATCCTGAGCAACGCGCAGGCGGCGCAGCGCTTCCTCGCACGCGAGGGAGCGGACCTGGACGAGGTCCGCGAAATTCTCGGTGATATCGTCAAAGAAGACCAGCGCGCCGGCGAGGTCATCCGCCGCCTGCGCGTCCTGTTCAAGAAGGGCGAAGCCGTCCAGCAACCGCTCGATGTGAACGAGGTTGTCCAGGATGCCCTGAAGCTCCTGCGGGGGGATGTCTTGAACCAAGGCGTTGCCGTGGATACCGAACTGGCAGCGGACCTTCCGGCCGTGCTCGGCGACCGGGTACAACTCCAGCAAGTGATCCTCAACCTGCTGATGAACGCCTGCGATGCCCTGCGGCAAACGCCGGCGCAGGAGCGCCGGATCGTGGTGCGGACGGAATTGGCGGGTACCGACGGGGTGCGCGTTTCCCTCGCCGACTCTGGCCACGGGCTGCCGCCGGAGTCGCTGGACAAGCTCTTCCAACCGTTTTACACCACCAAAGCCCAGGGTATGGGGCTGGGCCTTTCTATTTGCCGGACTATCATCGCCGCCCACCGCGGGAAGTTGTGGGCGGACAGGAACGCAACGGGACGGGGAGCCACTTTTTGTTTCACCTTGCCGATCCCCAAGGCGGATTAGGAGACCACCATTGACTATGTCCATCAGCCCCACCGTTTTCATGGTCGACGACGACCCGGCCGTCTTGAAGAGCCTCACGCGGCTGTTGCGTTCGGCGGGATTGGCCGCGGCCACGTTTTCGTCCGCGCAAGAATTCCTCGACCATTACGATCCGAACCTGCCTGGCTGCCTGCTGCTCGATATCGCGATGCCCGGTTTGAACGGCTTGGGACTGCAACAGGCCTTGGCCGCGGAGGGCCGGGAGCTGCAAATCATCTTTCTCACCGGCCGTGGGGACATCCATATGAGCGTGGAAGCGATGAGGCGCGGCGCGGTGGATTTCCTCACCAAGCCCGTCAACGACGAGGATCTACTGCAGGCCATTCACACCGCGATCGAGAAGGACCGGGTCGCGCGGCAGGCCCGCGCCGAATTGGAGGACCTCCGGCAACGGCTGGCCACCCTCACCCCGCGTGAGCGGGAGGTTCTGGGGCATGTCGTCTCCGGCCAGTCCAACAAACAGACCGCTGGTGATCTCGGCACCGTGGAAAAGACCGTCAAGGTCCACCGCGCCCGCATTATGGAAAAGATGCAGGTGCAATCCTTGGCGGAACTGGTGCGGCTGGCTGAGCGCCTGGGGATTAGGGGGAAGTGACCGGCGACCGGTTTACCGGGTACTGACCGTGTTGGCCTAAGGTCCAATATCTTCGATCCGCTCCCTTGGTTAAGGTCGGCTCCTGTGGGCAAGAACCGACCTTTAATTGCAGTCGTGGACGATGAGGAGCCGATCCGCAAAGCGTTGACGCGCCTGTTGCGTTCGGCTGGCCTGGACGTCGAGTCGTTCCCGTCGGGCGTCGAGTTCCTGGAATCCATTCCGACCCGCCGCCCCGACTGCGTGTTGCTGGACCTGCACATGCCGGGCCTGAACGGCTTCGAGGTGCAAGCCCGGCTCGCCAAGTTCAGCGCGCCGGTGCCGGTGGTGATCATCACGGGTCACGATTCCGCCGACTCGCGCGACCGCGCCTTGGCCGGACGGCCCGCGGCCTACTTGCGCAAACCCGTGAACGATCAAACCCTGCTCGACGCCATCGAACTGGCGTTAAGCCAAAACCGCCCACGATCTAACCCATAGGTGAATCCAGCTTCTTGGGCACAAGAAGTCAAACCACCCTCCAACACCCTGATGAAAACGACACCGACACCCACCTTCGCCACACTTCCACCGCCGCTGCGCCGCTTTGGCGCGACGAGACGGCTCGGCAAGGGAAACTTCAACGTAGCCGTTCTCGCTTGCGGGTTGGCGCTCCTCGCCACCGCCCTGTTCGCGCAGGAAGCGCCGACCGACGACAAGGCCGCCGCCGCGGAACTCGCCAAAAAACTGGCCAACCCCGTCGCCAGCCTCATCAGCGTGCCGATCCAAAATAACTGGGATTTTGGCATCGGCTCCGCGAACGCCATGCGCTACACGGCGAATATCCAGCCGGTGATCCCGTTTTCGCTCGGCACGAACTGGAACCTCATCACCCGCACGATCGTGCCGGTGATTTACGCGGAATCGCCGGTCAAGGGCGGTCCCGACCAGGCCGGTCTGGGCGACATCGTGCAGAGCTTCTGGCTCTCACCCAAAGCGCCGACCGACAGCGGCTGGATCTGGGGCGCCGGCGCCGTGATGCTCTATCCCAACGGGACCGACGGCCTGAGCGGCCACCAATAGGGTGCGGGGCCGACGGCGCTGGTGTTGAAACAATCGCACGGTTGGACCTACGGCATGCTGGTCAACCACCTTTGGTCTTATGCCGCCACCGGCGGCCACTCCACTTCCGATGCCGGCGACGCCAGCGACGGCGGCGATGCTGCTATTAACGCCACCTTCCTCCAGCCGTTTGTCTCCTACACCACCAAAACCTTCACCACCTTCGGAGTGAACACCGAGTCCACCTATGACTGGTCGCACAGCCAATGGACCGTGCCGTTGAACGCGAGCGTCAGCCAGCTCGTTAAACTAGGCAGGATGCCGGTGCAGTTCCAACTCGGCCTGAAATATTATGCCGAGCGGCCCGCCGGCGGGCCCGACTGGGGATTGCGTTTTGCCATTACGTTCCTGTTCCCGAAATAGAGCGGAAGTGAACCGTAATCAGTAAACCGTGAACAGTAACCTGTCATCCAGTTCAGGAGCCCTCCCGCTCCGCTCTCCGAAAGCCCTCGAACTCGGCTATGAGCGGCGCCCAATAGGCCCGGTCCTTGGCCTGTTCGGCGCGCACTTCGGCGTCCAGTGCCGTGCGCAGGGCCTCGGTCTCGCCGGAAAAGGCGAGGCTGAGGAGCGGGCGGCGGCTGGTTTGAGCGCGAGCTTGCTCGGGAAACCGCTGGACCAACTCCGCCAGCAGTTCCGGAGTTCTGGCCTCCGCCAGCCAGAACTCAACCCAGTCCGGGCAAGGAGTTGCGCCATTCTCGCGATAGTGGATGGCCACCAACAGTTCGATGATCGGCCAGTCCTTCATCCGCTGGGTCTTCTTGGCGTTCACCAGATCGGGAATGCTGAGGAGGTGAAATTCTTCGTCCCGATCCCCCACGATTACCGTCCGGCGCTCCCAGAGGGTCGAGAATGGCGGCAGGTCACGCAGCCGGGTCATGATATCAATCCGCAGTTCCTCCACGCCGGGCGCAGCGCAACGGAAATGCACCGCGTGCCCGCGGGCCAGCAACGCGGGGTCGAATCGCGGCACCGCGATGCGCTTGGCCTTGAGCGCGCCCAGCGCGGCCGACAACCGGGAGAAATTTTCCTCCTGGGCGAGCAGAACCAGGTCGATGTCCTTACTAACTTGCGCCGCGCCGTAGAACACGCAGGCCTGCCCGCCCATAAGCAGCGCCTGGACGCCATTGGTCTGGATCGTAGAAAGGACTTGTCGGATCGGGGTCGGGATCAAGGCTGCCTCCCATGTTCAAATACTGGGCGAAAAGCTTCTCGCTTTGCCGGAAGCGCTCGAGGGGAGTCAGCATCAGCCACTCCTGCCATTCCTCGGGCATCTCTTCGAAGGTCATATCGGTAATCTACCAGACCCAGGGGCGATTCCAAATCAAATCTGCCCTCAAATCTGCCCTCTCCCTTCTGAACCGCCATCCGGCCCCCGGAGGGCTTGTGATCCGCGGCAGGTTCTTTATAGTCATCACAGGCATCCAGCTTTATGCGCATAAAACACACCATCAGTCTGAAGGCTGCATTTCTTGCAGCAATATTGGTCGCCGGTTCCATCGTTCACGGTGCTGAGCCAGGGCGCCCGTCTGCGGAGCACAAATACGCCGCAGAGGTGGCCAGGCTCGCGGCGGCGCCAGCGTCGGCGCCCGGCGGAGTCCTGATGGTGGGAAGCAGCATTTTCCGCAAGTGGGAGAGCTGCGCACGGGACCTTGCGCCGCTTCCGGTGGTCAACCGGGCCTTTGGAGGTTCCCGCACCGAAGACCAATTGTTCTTCTTTGACCAGATTGCCGTATTGAACCACCGTGCGGGTGCCAACTTTGCCCGTCGTGGGCAGGTTGAGTTCCACCGTAATTTCCGCCCCCGGATAGTAGATATTGGGATGAAAATGGCGTTCTTCAATAAAAACACCCATCCCGCTTTCAGAAATATCCGCCAGCTGCCCGCGAAAAGGAATGCGCGCTTCATGGGTTTTAATATTTCCTGAAATGGGGCTGTTAGGTTCCACCCGAATGTTGGAACGGTCATTAAAACTGCTGTCCGGAATCTCGAAATAAGACAGGATGACCTCCAGCTTGACCAGGTCAATCTGGGCAAGGTGGGCTCTAACCGTTTCTTTAAACGTTTCTCCCTGGACAAACGTGTCGTGGTCGCGGTACATGCACACGATTTGAGACCGGTCCACTTTCACCAGGGCGCTGTCCGCCGTCGTTGAGAGTACAATTCCCGGGAAAGAAATTGGCAGGCCCTTATAAGCATTGATCAGGCGAATTTCTTTTTTTTTGCTCAATGCCTGTTGAAAAGCCTGAATGATTTCTTGATCTGTCATCATGGCAGTTGTTTTCCTTATGCCCGGATTAAATCAGGGCAGGGCGGTAATGGTATCCACATCAATTATACATTCCGTGCCTTTACATTGTTCCACCAGGCCGGTGACAGTGACGTGGTACCAGCTGAACTGGTCGGTTGTTACCAGGTTGAGCAGTGCGCCGTTCTGATCATATAATGCGCCGGCCTCGGTAATCGAGTCGGGTCCTTTTCCAATGGGAATTTTTACAGTTAAGGGGCCCAGGCCCACCATCGGGTCAAATGAAAACCAGGTTTTACAGGTGGACCAACCCGCCGCGCCGCAGATATTTTTCGTGTCATTCGTGACAATGACATATCCCTGGACAGCCACCCGGCTGTCGACATATTGGCTCACATTTTGGTAATCAATCGTATTGATCGGCATGCTTCGCTGGTTCCGTGCTAAAGGCCCAATCCGGGGAAACCCATTTTGAGCGACATAAGTGATACCAAAGAGCAACAACCCGCCCAGAACCAGTGCAGCGATAAATAAACCGATCAACTGGGTTGTTGTGATTCGAATAGTACTTCCTTGCATATCACCAATCCTTTCAACAAAGGTGGCCCGGCCTATTGATTCTAGTGTAGAATCATTATACGTGAAATTACCTTTTTAGGGACATTAAAATTCATTTAATCCGTACGTGCAAATTATATGCCAGATTTTCGCCACCCATAAAGGTTCTTAAATGGATAAAAATACAACCCCATCCATTCCGCCCATCATCCTGCAGCGCGCCTTTCCAGGCATGAAAGAAGCCGAGGCCAAGCGCATGATTTTAAATGGCCAGGTAAGGCAGTACCCCGCCGGATTGATTCTCTGCCATGAAGGCGTGATTGAAACGGTATTTTATATTATTATCAATGGGGAAGTCAAAGTAACCAAGTTGATCAATGATACCCAAAACCGGCTTTTAAAAATATTGGGCAGGGGAGATTTTTTTGGGGAAATGGCAATCATCCATGAAGCGCCGCGCGGCGCCACGTGTACAACCACCACAGAGACAACGGTTCTTGAAATTGAAAAAGAGACTTTTAAAGATATTCTGGAACACAGCACCAGCATGTCGCTGGCCATGGTGCGCGAAGTCAGCCGCCGGCTGCGCGAAAATGATGAAATGGCGATTGAAGATCTGCGCCGGAAAGCGAATGAACTGGCTGAGGCGTACCAACAGCTGGCTGAGATGGAAGCTGCGCGCAGCGAATTTTTAGCAACCATCGCCCATGAATTACGCACACCCCTCATGGCTGCCAGCGGGTTTGCGCGCATGATCCAGGCAGGGCATTTGAGTGGAAAAGCCCTCGACTCGACCCTGGATGTCATCTCCCGCAACCTGCAGGAAATTGTCAGCCTGACCAACGATATTCTTTACCTGCAGGAAATGGATTTGATCATGCCTGAATTCCAACCCACGGATGTGGGCGGCGTGGTGGCCTCTTCGCTGGAAAAACAACGCCAGAATGCCTCGCGCAACCTTGTCGGCTTGTCCTTCAACATTGCCGCCGACCTGCCCAAAATCATGGCAGCGCCCAAAAGTCTTGAACGCGCATTTACCTCCATCCTGGATAATTCAATCAAATTCAGCCCGGATGGCGGTGAAGTGGTTGTGGAAGTGAAATCCGTCGGCGAAAATATTGAAGTGATGATTCAAGACCACGGTGTCGGAATACCATCCGAGTCGTTACCCCATATTTTCGAACGCTTTTACCATGTCGACAAGGTGGGCGATTATCTCTTCCGCGGCGCGGGCCTGGGTCTTTCCATCGCCCGGCATGTGATCGAACAACATAAAGGGTCGATCGATGTTAAAAGTCAGCTGGGCAAGGGATCCACATTCACCGTTTTACTTAAAAGAATCTAGCCTCAAAACCAGGCATGACCTCAAAGGCCGGATTTCAACCCCGGCCATTTTTGTTTTCTGCCCCCGCCGGCCGCGAAACAATTCAGGCAAATCCAATGTTAATAAATTAGAAACCCCAGCAATTCTAATTTTGAATAAGGCACAGACTATCCAAATATAAACATCGGGGGGTAAGGAGACACAGGCAGAGCGATAATCTGTAAGCTGACAGTGGGCGTTCGTACTAAATTGATCCAATCAGGAATGGGAAAATACCGACCCTATGAAGAGGTCATGGGCGGCAGGAAAAACCAGGTCAGCCAAGCACCTCAATTCATTCAGTATTCAACTCAAGACCTTTACACATGAAAGAGAACAGTTCGTCCCAACTGGAGAACTGAACGTAGCACAGTAATGTTTCAATATGCTGGAAGAATTTTGTGCGTGTCCGTAAAGTCTGGCGGATCAGGCGATACTTTTCATCTACCAGGTCAAGAACCGTATGGAAAAGGAAGGCTAAAAGGTTCAGTGTGAGCAACAGGGAAGCCAAATATTGGCTACCGTGGCCAAAATTGTGTTCCAGGTGATAGCCTTTGGTTTTGAGAACATTATTGTTCTCGTTTTCGACTTTCCAACGGGTACGGCCATCCAGTACAATCGCTTCGACCGTGGTTTCAATCACCTCAAAGTCGGTCATGAAAGCGTTTTTGTAGAGCTGTTCACCGGTATCTTCACGCGTAATCGTTAGCTCGCACCAATTGACGTCAATTGCTTCTTGGTCGCCTCGCAAAGGCAGCTTGTTGGCATAGCGATAAGTGTAGATTTCGCCATATTTTCCATTCCAGGTGCGCTTCTGATAGGTTCCCAATACGCCACTGGCAGCCAGGTAATCTACCATTTCATACAAAGCCACATGCGAATCTGGTTTACATACCAAAATGAAGCGCAGCCCTTCTTCTTTCAGCTTCAGAACAAAGGGCTGCCGACTGAATAGGTCATCTCCCATCAGCGTAACCCCTTGTTTTGCCAGGAAACGCCCATTTCCAGCTACCCAACGCTTGGCCGCTTCGATTTCACAATCCTGTTTCTCTTTCCCATCCTGCGGAATGATATATTCCGGAGCCAGTGGAATCACATGTGGGTTTCCGGGTTGCGCAATCACTGGGGTCAAGACACTGTGAAAATAGTTGGTTTTCCCATTGCTTAACTCCCGACTATTACAATTCTCGCAATGCAGTTTTTGGGATGAAAAATACTGGGTCCCATCCAAAATGACCAACAAGTTGTGTGCATATGAACGATACCCTTTTATCACCCCGGCTCGATCTAATCGCTCAAAAATCTCCCGAAAAACCGGGTTTAGGTGGGATGGAGCCACGGGATCCAGCAGCGAACGGATCTGGTTGTCGCTGGGTATCTGTTGCATCCCAAATAAACTTTCTGCATTGCAGCGTCCCTTATGCCGTTTCATGTCTTCTTGGGATGACAGAAAGGATGGACTTTGGGTAAAAAATACCGAAAATGCCCCAATTCCGACATCTATCATGTCGTACTGGGTGTTTTTACCGGTGCGAAAATCACAAAATTCACCAAAACTCTGCTTAATACAGTTTATTAAATTCCCCTGACTCAATTCTTCGTACATTTTGCCTTCCTGTTGCCCAAGGTTTGAACTGGGCTTGCTGAAATCCTCTCACCACATTAGCATTTATCCAGCTTTTTGCACAGGGTTTTCTGCCCAACTTCTATAATGAGAATTGCTGTAGAAACCCGCTTGCATTTTTATTTTAATTCGTTTATACTTTGGATAAATATGGTTAATAGTGGGTTAAAGTGGAGCGCCGGATTTTCCGGCGTTCTGCATATATTCAAAAGGAAGAACAAATGTTCTTTGGTCATTACGAACACACCATCGATGATAAAGGGCGAGTCACCATTCCAGCCAAGTACCGCGAGCTGCTGGCTGATGGCGCCTATATCACCCAGGGTTTTGACCAGAATTTGATTGTACTGACACCCCATATATTTGACCAGATGTACACGCGTGTCAACCAGATGAATATCGCTGACCCGCTGGCGCGCCAGCTCAGGCGCCTGATTTTTTCGAATGCCGACCATATTGATGCCGATAAACTGGGGCGCATCCTGATTCCTTCCTTTTTGCGGGAATCTGCCCAGTTGAATACGGCCGCCATCGTTGTAGGTGTGGGCAGCCACTTTGAAATCTGGTCGCCCAACCTATGGAAAAAGCAAGCCGAAATGCTGCAGAATGCCGATTCAAACGAGCAGCGTTTCTCTGTGTTGGATTTGACCATTGGGTGAAAGCGTGTTGTGGCCTGCTGACCATCTTGCTTATCCTCACCTGCCTGTACTTTACCAAGAGATATTAAATGCGTTGCTCCCTCAAAGTCCGGGGTTGTACGTCGATGGGACCATTGGCGCAGGCGGTCATGCCTGGGGAATTCTCGAAAATAGTGCGCCAGAAGGCCGCCTGCTGGGGTTGGATGTAGACCCGCTCGCGCTTTCCATCACCAGGGATCGTTTAAAAAAATTCGAAGACCGTTTTACGCTCGTTAGAGCCTCCTATCTGACCCTCACCGATCAAATTCATGCGCTTGGCTGGCATGAAGTAAACGGGATATTGCTCGATCTGGGTGTCTCTTCCATGCAGATTAACACGGCCGAACGTGGATTTTCCTTCCTGGCAGACGGGCCGCTGGATATGCGTCTGGACCCGGACCAAACCCAGACTGCCGCAGACCTGATCAATCATCTTTCGGAGGAGGACCTTTCAAAGTTGATCTGGGAGTTTGGCGAAGAGCGTTTTTCCCGGCGCATCGCCCGGGCCATCGTCCAATCCCGTCCCCTGAAAACCACCGGAGAGCTGGCAGATTTGATCCGAAAAACGGCAGGTTCGCATCACGACCGCATCCACCCCGCCACCCGCACCTTCCAGGCGATCCGGATCGCCCTGAATGGGGAACTCAGCAACCTCAGCAGCACACTGCCTCAGGCCATCTCCAACCTGGCCCGGGGCGGACGATTGGCGATCATTTCTTTTCATTCCCTGGAAGATCGAATTGTAAAACACACCTTCCAGCGTGAAAGCAAGGATTGCATTTGCCCTCCAGAACAACCGGTGTGTATCTGCAATCATCATGCTTCAGTCAAAATTCTCACCCGCCACCCACTCGAAGCGGGCGAAGAAGAACTAAAGGTCAACCCGAGGGCGCGCAGCGCCCGGTTGCGAGTGGTGGAAAAAATATAAGAATGGCATAGGTCTTGCAAGCAGGCTATTAAAGCCTAGATAAGGGACCAAGGGTTATGGCAAATCGTTTTCTTCAAGCCTTCCAGCAGGCTCCCTGGCGCATACAGGCACAACGACTGGGTCTGATTTTTATCGGCCTGGTTATTTTTGGTTTAACCGCCGGAGTCTACCTGAGCATCTCAGCCAGCGCTTACCAGGCTGGTGTTGAAGTTCAGCGTTATGAATTCAGGCAGGAAGAATTGCAGCGCCAGATTGCCGATATGCAAACCCAAAAAGCATTGGTGATTAATTCCACCAATATTACGAAGAAGGCCAAGGACCTGGGATTTGAAATCCCGCCTCAGGATTCGGTCATTTATCTATTGGTTCCCGGCTACACTGGGCCGCAATTGGATATTAAAACCTCGCCAGCATCAAAGGAAATTAAACGATCCCTGATTAAGCCAGCTTTCACCCAATCGCTTTGGGAATACCTGGTGCAGGGCGTCCTTTTAATGGGAGGTGATATGAGATCCGGAGGTTTACTGCAATGAAAAATTTTGAACGTCTTACCTTTATCGGGATTGCGCTATCGGCCCTGCTTGGCCTGATATTTTTACGGATGATTTATCTTCAATACAGCCAGAGCGGCCAGGATTTAAAAACGAAATCCGACCGTTTCTACATGCATAATCAAAAAGTCCTTGACCCCGAACGCGGTGCCATCTACGACCGTTTCGGGAATTTACTCGCGAGCAATAAAATGGTTTACGAAGTGGGCATCGATTTAACCGAGCCTGCGCGCAACCCCTACACCGTTGCCAAGTATTTATCCAATTTACTCGGCAAAGATTTCACCGAGATTTACAATCTGGCTGGCGCTGCGGATAAACCATCCTTGAATGATTACAACATCCTCGCAGATTTTGTCGATGGCACTACCATCGCAAAAATCACCGCTCTGCAGAATTCACTGGCGGCTTCACCTGAAAGAGCCCTTGAAGGCAGTAAAACACCGGGCACACTGGCGGGCGTGGACTGGAAGCCCCACATGATCCGGGAATACCCCGAGGGAACTTTAGCCTCCAATATTATTGGTTTCTATTCGTTTCTTGACCGGCAAACCGGCGGGCCGCATTTTGGCGTTGAAGAAGAGTTCGGCGGGATACTGGCAGGCGTCGGGCAAACTGTGGATGTATCCACTCAGCCGCGCGACGCATCCGACATCCCCATGATTCCTCCCGGTGACAGTCTGGTGCTGACGATTAACCGCAGTATGCAGCAGGCAGTCGAAAAGATACTGGATAAGGCCGTCGAAAAGAACAAGGCTGTTTCGGGCACCGTCATCGTCTATGACCCCAAAACAGGTGAAATTCTGGCCATGGCCACCAACCCGCGCATCGACCCCAACAAATACAGCGACTCCTGGGATACCATTCAAAACGGCCACAGTTATGACCGCGCCATTGATATCACCTATGAGCCCGGGTCCGTATTCAAAGTTCTCACCATGGCCTCCGCCCTCGATTCCGGCGCTGTGACTCCTGAATCCATCTTTGTGGATACAGGCTCAATTGAGCTGGGCGGCTACACCATTTATGACTGGGACCGCAATGCCTGGGGAAGACAGAATATGACCGGCTGCATGCAGCACTCGCTCAACGTATGCCTCACCTGGGTTGCCGAACAGCTGGGACCAACCCGCTTTTACAGCTACATGAAAGCTTTTGGCGTCGGCCAGTATACCAACGTCGACCTGGCTGGTGAAAAAATCACCCCACTCGCCGTTCCCGGTGACAATAACTGGTACCCGATTAACCTTGGCACCAATTCCTTTGGACAGGGCCTGGCTGTTACCCCCATTCAAATGGTCCAGTCCGTTGGCGCAGTGGCCAATAATGGCAAAATGATGTACCCCCATCTGGTAAAAGCCATCATCAAGAACGGGGAAAAAACCGAGTTTGCCCCCCGCCAGATTGGCCAACCCATTACCGCCAAGACGGCGCATACCCTGACCAACATGCTCGCCGTTTCCCTTGAAGAAGAAGCTTCCACGGCTCTCGTGGACGGCTATCGCCTGGCAGGAAAAACCGGCACGGCTGAAATCCCCAGCCCGCAGGGTTATATCAGCAACGTCACCAATGCTTCGTTTGTCGGTTGGGGCCCCGTGGACGATCCCCAATTTGTGGTCTATGTCTGGCTCGAAAAACCCAAGTCATCCATTTGGGGGTCCATCGTCGCATCTCCCGTTTTTGCAGATGTTGTCCAACAGCTGGTCGTTTTGATGGATATTCCAAGCGATGCCCAGCGCCAGCAAATTGCTTCAAAAAATTAAAAGGCAGGTGTTTAAGTGTTCTTTCTGGCAGATGTAATTGAGGCCCTGACAGGCTCTCGTTTCGAAGGCGCTTCACTGGCAATCAGTGAAGCGACCATCGATTCAAGACAGGTCATCCCGGCTGCCATGTTTATCGCCCTGCCCGGTGAACGCGTGGACGGTCATAATTTTGTCGGCGAGGCATTCCGCCAGGGCGCATCCCTGGCGCTCGTTCAGCGCCCGGTAGAGGGCTTCAACCTGCTTGACCTGTCCCGGCTGACCACCCCGTTCGAAATGCCGGCAGCCCCTTTTTGCCTTAAAGTGGATGATACCCTTAAAGCCCTGCAGAACATTGCAGCTTTCTGGCGCAGGCAGTTAAAAGTTAAAACCATTGGCATTACCGGCAGCGTGGGTAAATCGACCACCAAGGAGCTCATCTTTGATGTCCTCAGCCAGAGGTTTCGCACGCTAAAAAGCCCGGGGAATATGAACAATGAAATCGGGCTGCCGCTGGCGCTGCTGCGCCTCGGCCGCGGTCACCAGCGCGCCATCCTGGAAATGGGCTTTTATGTCCCCGGAGAAATTGCTTTCCTTTGCGATCTTGCCCAACCCTTCATGGGAGTGATCACCAATATCGGGACGGTGCATGCCGAACGCGCCGGTTCCCAGGAAGCCATCGCCCTTGGAAAGGCGGAATTGGTCCAGGCCCTGCCTGAAGATGGAACCGCTATTTTAAATTACGACGATCCCTGGGTGCGCGATATGAACCGCCTGACCCGCGCCCATATTTTTTATTATGGGCTCGACCCGAAAGCCGACCTGTGGGCCAGCCACATTGAGGGCCTGGGGTTGGAAGGGATCAAATTCCAGCTGCATTACCAGAATGAAGTCCTGCATTTGCGCGCCCCGCTGATCGGCCGCCATTCCGTCCATACCATTTTGCGTGCAGCCGCAGTCGGCCTGGCGGAAAATATGACCTGGCAGGATATTATTTCAGGCCTTCTCCAGGGCCGCAACCAACTGCGCCTGGTGGCTGTCCATACCCAGAGCGGCGCGCTGCTGCTGGATGACACCTATAATGCTTCACCCGAATCGACCCTGGCGGCGCTCAATTTGCTTGGCGAATTGGGTGGAAGGAAAGTTGCCATCCTGGGTGATATGCTCGAACTGGGGCCTTATGAAAAGCAGGGCCACCACATGGTAGGTGTGCGCGCGGCGGAATTATGCGACGTCCTGGTTGCGGTTGGGCCGCGCAGTAAAACCACCCTGGAAGCCGCCAGCCAGGCAGGCATGCCTCCAGAAAACATAAACTGGTTTGAATCAGCGCCTGATGCGATTGAATTTTTGCGTGAGCAGCTTAAAGACGGCGATACCGCCCTGGTAAAAGGTTCCCTGGGCATGGGCATGGCTCGAATCGTTACAGCATTGGAGACCGAGTCATGAACGAAACTGCGCTGACCCTGGCTTTAAGCTCATTGTGTTTTGTCATGGCGGTCATCTGGGGCGGCCCATTGATCCGCACTTTTCGCTATTTCAAAATTGGCAAACTCATTCGCGTCGAAGGCCCTGACAGCCATATCACCAAAATGGGCACCCCCACCATGGGCGGGTTGATGTTTATCGTTCCGGTGGCCATTCTCACCATCTTATTCAATATCACGTCTGTCATCGGGTTGGATGTGCTCAACAAATCTGTGCTGCTGCCGCTGGGCGTCATGATTGGCTTTGGCATCCTCGGAGCGATTGATGATTGGGAAGGCATCCGCGGACCCCGCCGGGGTCTGGGCATGAAAGCCCGCACCAAATTGATCATCCAGATTCTGCTGGCCCTGGTGGCCGCTTTTATGCTTAAAAATGTATTTGAAGTGCCCGAATTATTCTGGCCGGGGGTGGGCATGATCGTCACCCTGGGTTACTTCTACATCCCCATTGCAGCATTCGTCATTGTTGCCGCCTCGAATGCCATTAACCTCACCGATGGTCTCGACGGCCTGGCTGGCCTGATTGCCGCCACAGCTTTCACCACCTACGGTGGAATTGCCCTGATGCAGGACCAGGCCGTTGTTGCCCGCTTTTGTTTTACAGTGGTCGGCGCTTTGTTTGGTTTTCTCTGGTTTAATGTCCATCCGGCCGAATTGTTCATGGGTGACACAGGCTCGCTTTCCCTCGGGGCCGCCCTGGCAACCGTCTCCCTGATGACCGGCCGGTGGTGGCTGCTTCCCGTCATCCTGATCATCCCCTTCAGCGAAACCATCAGTGTCATTCTTCAGGTGGCCTATTTTCGGCTCACCAGGGGAAAGCGCCTGTTCAAAATGGCGCCGCTGCACCACCATTTTGAGCTCCTCGGCTGGAGTGAAACCCAGGTGGTCCAGCGTTTCTGGCTGGTCAGTCTTTTATTTGCAATATTAGGAATTGCGCTGGCATTGGTATAAACATGAAACAAGATTGGAACCACAAACGTGTACTCATCATTGGCGCGGCCCGGCAGGGGCTCGCCCTGGCGCGTTATCTCACCCACCGGGGCGCTCACGTGGTTCTGAACGACAGGCGCTCTGCGGTTGAACTTCAGCAAGCCAGGGAAAGCCTGTCTGCATTGGATATCGAATGGGCTCTCGGTCACCACGCCCCCGGCCTGCTGGACGGGATGGACCTGGTGTGCCTGTCTGGCGGCGTTTCGGCTGATCTGCCCCTGGTGGTTGAAGCCCGCCGCCGCGGGCTGACGATTTCCAACGATTCGCAAATTTTCATGGACCTGGTACCCTGCCCGGTCACCGGCATTACGGGTTCAGCCGGAAAAACCACCACCACCACCCTGGTCGGGCGCATGGCCGTCGCCGGCACAAAAGCGCCTCAAAAAGCATGGGTGGGCGGCAATATTGGCCTGCCCCTGATCGACCAGGTGGAACAAATTGGGCCGGGTGATAAAGTCATTCTCGAACTGTCCAGTTTTCAACTCGAATTAATGCACACTTCGCCGCAAATCAGCGCGGTGCTCAACATCACACCCAACCACCTCGACCGTCACGCCACCCTGGAGGCATATACTGCCGCGAAGGCGCGCATTTTATCGTACCAGGCCCGCCAGGATACGGCCGTCCTCTGCCGCGACGACCCGGGATCGTGGGATTTAAAAAGTCTGGTCAAAGGGCGCCTGTTAACCTTTGGGCTCAACCGGCCTGCCGCTGGCACGCAGGGCACTTTTTGCGAGCAAGGCCAGCTTTACCTGCAATATTCCGGCAAATTGCAAGCCCTCATGCCCCTGGAAAGCGTGCGTCTGCGCGGGACCCACAACCTGCAAAACGTCCTGGCAGCCTGTGCCATCGCCGCCGCGTTAGAAATTGATTGCGAAAGCATGCGCGCCAGCGTCGAAACCTTCAACGGGGTGCCCCACCGCCTCGAATTTGTGCGCGAATGGAAAAACAGTAAATGGTACAACGATTCCATCGCCACTGCCCCGGAAAGGTCTGCTGCAGCCCTGCACTCCTTCTCCGAGCCGGTGATCTTGCTGCTGGGCGGGCGTGATAAAAACCTGCCGTGGGAATCGCTGGCAGCCCTGGCACACCAGCGCGTCAAACAGGTGGTGGTCTTTGGTGAATCGGCCGGGAAAATATTAAATGCCCTCGGCAGCACACATCCCGGCGAAACCCTGCTGGGTATTCACCGCTGTGGAAAACTTGAGGAAGCTGTTCAAACAGCGGCAAGCCTCGTGGAAGGCGGAGAAGTTGTCCTGCTTTCACCGGGGGGAACAAGCTTTGACGAATTTAATGATTTTGAGGAACGCGGGGAGCGTTATCGATTATGGGTGAACAATCTTTCTTAAATCAAAATCCGGCATCTGTCGACCCCAACCGCCGGTTCCGTAAGGCGTCGCAGGATAATCCCGCGCCTCCGTCCGGTCCAGGGTCGTATTTTATGGATTTGGATATGCCGCTGGTGATCATCATTGCCGTTCTGCTCACCTTTGGCCTGCTCATGGTTTATTCCGCCAGCTGGAGTTTTGGCGTGGTTAATAACCTGGATCCCAGTTATATCCTTACCCACCAGGCCCTGTGGGTCGGGGTGGGCCTGATCCTTACCTTCACCTTGAGCCGCATCGATTATCACCGCTACCGCCGGTTCACCGTACTCATGATTATCGGGATCATTCTCATGCTCCTGGCAGTCCTCGTCCTGAGCAATACCCGTTTTGGCGCCAGCCGGACCCTTTTCGGCGGGTCGGTGCAGCCTTCAGAACTGGCTAAATTAGCCACCATTATCTACCTGTCCTTCTGGCTCTTTTCCAAACATGACCAGATCAACGAATTTTCATTCGGCCTGCTTCCGATGGCGGTCATTCTCGGCGTGATCGCCGGGTGTGTCGTGCTGCAGCCGGACCTGAGCGCGACGATCACCATCGTTTTCCTGGGCGGCCTCTTGTTTTTCCTGGCAGGCGGTGATTACAAACAAATTGGGCTGGTGATTGTGGTGGTGTTTATCATCGGGTGGATCATGATCACCCTCAGCGAAACCGGTCGTTCGCGTGTGGCCGCTTATTTGAGCGGGTTACAGGACCCCAACAACGCTTCGTACCATGTCCAGCGCGCCATTGAAGCCTTTGTGCGCGGTGGATGGTTCGGGTCAGGCATCGGCAACAGCGCCACCAAGAACAACGGGCTGCCCGTGCCCTGGACAGACTCCATCTTCGCCGTCATTGGCGAAGAAACAGGCGCTGTTGGTGCAACAGCCGTCCTGGGTCTTTATATGGCCCTTTTATGGCGCGGTTTAGCCATCGCCAATAAGGCGCCTGATATGCTGGGAAAACTCCTGGCAAGCGGCATCACCATCTGGATCACCACCGAAGCGGTGATTAATATGGGGGTGCTGGTCAACCTGTTTCCATTCGCTGGAAATGCCCTGCCGCTCATATCTGCGGGGGGATCCAACCTGGTGACAGTCATGGTTGCCCTCGGCATTCTGCTGAACATTTCCAAACAGGGCAATAAAAAAGGTGTCATACCTGGGAGTAATCAAAATGCGGTTGTTGATCTGCGCTGGAGGGACAGGGGGAGGCGTGTATCCCGCCCTAACCGTCCTGAAAGCCATCTCTAAAGAAGCAGACGCCATCCTCTGGG
>Ga0118677_10007255_pt1 | contig 18371 bp, 11 predicted proteins | sample AliMusrvi5mmetaG_FD_86154 | JGI IMG/M metagenome (GOLD analysis project Ga0118677, IMG submission 86154) | reverse complement strand
GTCTCCATTTCAATTGCAAAATTCTATACTTTTGCAATTCATTTGATGGCCTACTGTGATTTTTTTTTAACCATCAGTTGTTATTAGCATTTGAAAATTTAGAACCAGCCGAACAGTAACACTTTTTTAAAGATTATTTTATCAATAATTGCATAAAAAGGTTTCAAAATGAAACGCCATCCTTTGCCTTTTCTCCAGTCATCACCATTGTAACTATAAGCCACCTTCAACCCAAATTGAAATAATGCTTTTATCAGCTTTCCTTTTGCATCTATACCTGTCTCGATATTTTTACGGAAATTTTTTGCAAGAGCAGGAACACTTAATAAGAAATGAGGTTTAATTTCTTTGATATTTACAGGGATATTCCTGAGTGTCTCCATCGGTGTTGATCCGTTTTGAACGGAAGCAAGAGAGGCCCCTGCTCTCATGACAGTGTAGATACCCACTGTGTGAGCGAATGCATGGTCCCAGGGTAATGTCATCAGTGTAACGTACCAGTCGGGAACATCCATGAGACTCATGGATTGTTCAGTGTTTGCAGTGTAATTGCGGTGCGTGAGCATGATGCCTTTTGGATCGGAGGTAGTACCCGAAGTGTAACAGATATTGGCAAGATCATCCGGCTTTACAGATTTCCATATTGCATCATATTCTGTCTTTGAAGTGCGGATAAATTCTTCACCGGAATTCAGGATATCCTGAAAATAGATTTCATTCTTCTCATAATTTCCAAGAGAATCCAACACTATTACCTTTTCAAGTTTTGGCAAAGCCGACATGACTGACCTGATTTTATTGATCTGCCCTTTGGATGTTATCACCATTCGAACTTCAGCATGATGAAGGCGGAATTCAATTTCGGCAGGATTGGAAAGTTTAACAGAGAGCGGCACATTAATGGCTCCTGCATAGAGAATGCCAAGTTCACTTACCACCCAATCATTGCGTCCTTCGGAGATGAGGGCGATTCTGTCTCCTTTACGGATGCCGAGTTTTACAAGCCCGGCCGCAAAGCGATGGACCAGCACATTGACTTCTCTGTAAGTCGCCGCTGTGTATTTGTCATTTTTCTTTTCCCACAAATATACGTTGCTTCCGAACTTTTGAACACTTTCTTCAAAGAGGTCAGTGATGGCGTACATTGGGGGTTTCCTAAGTGTTGAGGAGCTTATTTTATGTTGTGTAAATTCAGTGCATTCTGGTATTTCCTTGCATTGGCTGCATGTTCAGCAGCAGTCCTTGCAAAATTATGGAAGCCTGAAAAATCTTCTTTTGCACACATGTAGATGTAATCATGTTTTTCATAATCCAGTGTTTTATCAATAACACGAGGATCGGGGAAACAAATAGGACCCGGAGGAAGACCTGTCACTTTGTAAGTATTGTAAGGAGATTCAACTTCGAGATGACGTTTCAATACACGTTTGATGGTAAAATCTCCCACTGCAAACTTCACTGTCGGGTCGGCTTCAAGCTTCATTCCTTTGTTCAGTCTGTTGAGATAAAGCCCCGCAATTGTTGACATTTCGCTAAACTGTGCTGTTTCTTCCTGAACGATGGAAGCCAAAATTTCAATCTGGATAGGAGTGAGGCCAGCTTTATTTGCTTTATCCATCCTGTCTTTTGACCAGAATTTTTTATACGATGCATTCATCTTTTCAAACAACTGTGTTGGCGAGGTATTCCAATACATCTCGTAAGTGTCAGGAATAAAAACAACGATTGCATTGTCGGTGGTAAATCCAAATTTTGAAAGATAGTGTGAATCATTCAGAACTTTGAGAATAGAGGCCGAATCGGCTTCCAGTTGTTTAGATATTTTTCCTGCAAGCTGATACTTCGTACGCACATTGTTGAACACAAGTTTTACCGGTTCCTGCCTTCCTGTTTTCAGCATGTTGATAAGATCATTATTGCTCATACCATCAGTTATCAAATATTTTCCGGGTCGCACATGGTTAGTATAATCTTTGTAATCGGCAAGCCATTCAAACGATTTGATATTTTTCAGGATCTGACCGGCAGTCATGCTATCCTTTACATCAGCAAATGTTGCCCCTGTGCGGATATAAAAACTTCTCATCTTCCTGCCGTTCAAACTGACGTTCCCTTTCCACCCTGTGTAAGCCTTGTAGCCAACATAAATACCTGCCAGGATAAACAGGATCCCTGCAATTACAAGTATTTTGAACCAAACTGATTTTTTTCCTTTTGCCATAATAATTTTATTCTTTTGCTCTGATTTTTCTAAATGAAACGTGTTGTCAATAATTCAAAAATATTTTCTATTCCTTCACCATCTACAACCCTCTGTCATCTGTTTTCTATTAACTCTTTTCTAACTTCTCTCTTCTTTCAACAACTGCAGCATATACTCATCTTCCCATCCATTCTTTGCTCTCAGCCATTCCTTTTTCAATCCAATGATACTGAATTTGTGCTTTTGAAACAATTGTAAACTGTTTTCATTGGCAGGAGTAACATTGCAATAAAGCTGGTGCAAATGCAAAATATCGAAAGAATAATCAATGAGCATTGTCAGCGCTTCGGCTGCATAACCTTTTTGGCGGTGGTGGTCATCAATGAGTATTCCCACTCCTGCACGCAGATGTTGGGGGTCGAAGTCGAAAAGATCAATGCAGCCAACAGCTTCGCCGGTTTTGTTCAGGATGATCATCAGGCGCAATTGTTTTGCTGTATAAATATCCTGCTGTGCATTCAGAATATATTCTTCAAGAATCTGCCGTGAATAGGGCGTAACAGTGTTGCTCAGATGCCATATTTTTGTGTCATTTTCCCAAGTGTATAAAAGATCAACATCGGCAGGTTCAGGAGCACGAAAATAAATGGTTTGGCCTTTCATAATTCAAATATTTACTTCACCTTTAAAAGCATTTATTGCAGGCCCACTCAGCCAGATCTCGTTGAATGATGTTTCGGTAACTTTATTGAAATTCACCAATAAATCTCCTCCTTTGGTTTTGATCCTGCAAATGTCAGCGGTATTGCAAAACCCCGAAAGACTTGCAGCAAGTGCAGTGGCTGTAGAACCTGTCCCGCATGATAATGTTTCATCTTCAACACCCCGTTCATACGTTCTCACAAAAATTTCGTCATTCAAAACTTCTGCAAAATTGACATTAATTCCATGTTCCTTGAAAGGGCTGCCATATCTTATTTTCCGCCCTTCTTTAAAAACATCCAACGCTTCAACATCGTTCATGAAGCGCACCAGATGCGGAGACCCCGTGTCTATAATAAAATCGTCACTGTTCTTTTTAATATCTTTAACATCCTGCATTTTCAACTTCACAAAAGTCACATCTCTTTCTTTGTTTATAATGAAAGCCTGATGCAACCCATCAACAGCGCTGAACAAAACATTTTCCTTTATTAGCCCGAGGCGATCAGCAAAAGCAACAGCACAGCGGCCGCCATTGCCACACATGGTTCCCTCCCTGCCATCGGAATTAAAATATACCATTTCAAAATCAGCGCTGCGACTGTTGTTGATCAGTATAAGCCCATCTCCGCCAATGCCGAAATGCCGGTGACATAAACGGGCAATAAGTTCTGTTGATGTTTCAGATTTTCTGATCACAGAACTCCTGTTATCAATCATGATGAAGTCGTTGCCTGTTCCGTGATATTTGCTGAAGCGAAGGATCATTTGCTGTTGAGCTGGCTGATCAGTTGCGGGCTGTTGACCGGCACCAGCGGTTTGAAATTAATGGTTCTGTCAATCTGGTAATAGTCCGACATGTATTTTAAGTAAAGCACCTTGTTGACCATTTTATAAGAAACCATATCGAACTGGTCAATGCCGAAAACAACAAGTTTGTTGTTACTTATTTTGTAGCCTTTGTAATTTATCGGGGATTTCCAAAACTCGACCCTCAGGATACTTTTATTTTGAGGACGTGTTTTGTTATCCGTCAAAAGTGTATCAAGATTGTCGGCGCCGGTGTTCAGGAACATATCAATCCCGGGCACGTTATAAGATTTTGCAAAAATTATTTTATCTGATCTTACAGCAAGGCTTCCTGTAGATTTATAACTATTGATATCAATATTGTTTTGACTTTTTAAAATAGAATCCCGCACCAGTGAGTCGGGCAGATGCCCATTATATTGCGCAAGAAATTCATCCAGCGCAGCAGGATCAATAGTATTTCTACTGGTAGTGTCGTAATAAGCCGAGTCGTTTTTCAGCCCTGCATCGGTGAGTTTATTATTTGCAGCAGTGTTGTTTTTATTCGTCTCATTGTCGTTGATGACCGTAACATTATTTTCATTGTGTTTGCTGAAAATATTGCTGATATAGTTTTTGGCTTTTCGTATAAAACCCCAGTCGCCGATATTATTTCCCTGCCACCAAACAATGCTAAAGGCGATGAGTATTCCAATGAAAACCCCAACGAGCATGTAAGAATATTTGTTTCTGGATTTTTTCATACTTTAAACCAAATTGATGGCTTCCGGCAATTGAAATAAAATTAATGTGCAAAGGTATAAAAAAACAACTCTCATTACCTGACTTTTCACATCAGAATGATTTTTTTATGAACAGAGGGATTGTGGAAAAAGTTCAGATTTTAAAAGGAAAAGGTCAAGGTTTAAAGTTTAAAGTTCAATGTTGCGGACTGCTACTGTTACTGCCACTGCCACTGCCACTGCCACTTTTTTTTATTCCTTTACAAACTTCTTTACAGTAAATCCCATTTCAGTTTTCACTTCTACAACATACACACCTTTAGGAAATGAAGAAACATCAATATTGGTAGCTGTTTGAAGTATCTGTTTTTGAAGCAATAATTGTCCCTGGATATTAAATATCAACATCACTTCATTTTTATCATTATCAAAAGAAGTGCGTTCAACAGTAATATTATCATGCGTAGGGTTGGGGTAAACAACGAAATTATTATCTGAAATATTTTCCGTTATCCCCGTCGCAATGCCTGCTATATAGTTGCTGAATGCTGTGGAATCGCCATTGAAAACATCAAGATCAACATCTGGATTGCCAATCCCTGAAACAGACGCATACCAATCGTATTGCTTGAAAGCCCAGTCTGACCAAACACCAATGTTGGCAGGTGGAGTAGTGGCGCTGGTTCCCGGATCGGCTATCCAGAGTTTATAAGTATTTATAGAACTGTTGAGGTAGGCTGCATAATTTCCATTTGTATAAATAACAGGAGCAACACCCGTTTGTGTCTGTACTGTTGATACCCACTGCTGAACCCATGCTGTTAAAGCAGCACTGGTAAATGATGACGAAAGAGTACCTCCACTGGAAGGGTCTTCGAGATCGAGAACAGGAGGCAGAAAACCTTGTCCGATGTAGGAAGCAGCAACACTCAAAAAATGTTGCGCTTCGGCAGTAGCGCCATTGCTGATTGGAGATGCAAAATGATATGCTCCCATGACCACACCCGCGCTTATCCCATTTGTCATATTGGTTATAAAAGAAGGGTCAGTATAACTTATTCCCTGCGAAGCTTTGGCAAAAGCAAACACATAGCCTGCCGCTTTCACCTGCTGCCAGTCAATAGCGCTATAAGGCGAATCGCTGTCGTAGTGCGAAACATCAACACCAAGAACGAGGGTGCTTGACCCGCCATTTGACTGCCTCCATACCAGGGTTGAATAAGGAGAGCCTGTGTTAGTCAAGCATCCTGATACTGTTGTTAAGAGTTTTACTGTGCCGGTAAAGGTTGCAGTCCATCCAAGATATGGTGCATTCGGGCAACTGGTTCGTGAGGAATTATTTTGATAGCAAAATACAGTTGAAGAAGCATTGTCATACAAAGTCAGTTCGGCATCCCATGCCTGACTTCCCCCGAATTCGCTGCAATAGGACCATTCGTAAGTGTTGCCCTGAACTACATTGAATAATGTCCAGTTGCCTGCGTTCATATAAGCGCTGACAGTGGTCCATGCTGAAGAAGTTGTGGAAAACGTTGAGGATGGATATTGATTTGTGAAATTTGAACATCCGCCATTGTCGCAGGATTGAGCTTTTACACCAATGTTAAGAAATGAAAATAATGCAACAGAGAGAAGGAGTTTTTTCATGGGTTTAAGTTGTGTGATTGATGAATTGTTTAAAGTTTAATGTTGAGTCCACTCCGATAAGTCTTTTTCTTGCCGCAAAGGCTCAAAGACTCGAAGTTTCGCAAAAAAAAACTTGCTTTTCAATGCTTTGCGTATCTTGATGTCTTAGTGTCTTAGCGGCATTTTTGTGTTTTATTACTTTTCGGAGCAGACTCAATGTTTAATGTTCAAGGTTGCGGTTCGCTGTAAAAAGGGTTCTCCTTTGTAAGAAAAGAAAGAACCCCAATTCCCTTTTCCGTTTTCACTTCCACTATATATACTCCGTTTGAGGAGAAGAATATTTTTTTAAAGAGAATTATTTTCTATGGATTGCAAATCCCGTTCATTGGGCAAATCCCGACAGACGGGAGATGAGCGCAAACAATCAGGTAAGATTGCAATTATAATTTTAAGTCTTCCGGACTACGTCTGCTATCCCAAATGTGAAGTATCTCAATAGAGCGATCAGTTTCAATATAGAAAATCTGATAACTATCCTTTACAAAAAATCGTTCTTTCCGGTCAGCTAATTGTCTGCCAATTTTAGGATAATAAGCAATCTTTTTTATTATCTTTTTTAGAGAATTATCAAGTTTGCGACTGTAAGATTTATTCCCTATGCGTTGATGCCAGTAATCAAGTATTGATATTCGGTCAGCAACAGCCTGTGGTGACCATATTATTCGTTTAGCCATTTATCAACCAGTTTGTCAGCCTGAGCATTTGTTAAGAAATTGCCATTTCGGATTTGTTCTTTCGACTCCTCAATTCTCTGTAGTTGTCCTTTTGATAATTTGGGTTGGGCAGAGGGAATATATTTCCTGTCAAGTATTTGTTTAACTGCTTTTAAAAAGTCATCATCATTGATATTCTCAATGCTTTCGTGCATCAAGGTTTTGAGATTATTTACTGTCATAAAATCTTTTTTGCAAAATTACAAAATTCTCAGGCTATCACAATAAAAAAATGTTCCACCTTTTTGAGGGGTGGAACTTTATTTTGAATGAGAATTGATTGAGGACACTCATCAATGTATCGGATTAAAAATCCTTATAGTAAAACGGCAGGGATTGCAAATCCCTGCCGACGGAACATTTTTTTTGAAATGAATTGCAAATCCCATTCACATGGTGAGCAAATAAACGCTTTAGTATTTTTCCGACATTTTTTTCTTTAATTCCTCAATCTCTTTGTCTTTTTCTGCAATGGTCTTTTTATGGCTTTCTATTAGTCTGTCTTTATCCTTAACTGTTTCAGATAAATTATAAATTGATCGTTCCATGTTTGCCAACTCTTCCACTATTTCATCCTCAATATCCATTGTATTCCTGATTTGTTTGTCAGCTATCGCTCTTTGTAAACGGCGAATAATTATTTTGAATTCTTCTGGAAAAATATCTTCATTGATGTTTAAAATATGATGGTCTTTTTCAATATTGTCCTGGTCAAAAATACTTAATAGGATTTCCAGTTCATTTCTTCTGCTCTGCTTTAATCGTTGAATCTGGATTATAAAACTATCATGCGTTAAGCTCTCGATGAATTCTTCTTTTTCTTTAATCTCGTTACCTGTGACCAAATCTATGTATGCCCTGCTTACTTTTATTATCGGCGCAACTGCTTTATCAAGCTTTTGCCCGATAAAATAAATGCTAATGATAGGCATTGCAACTTTACGGTCATTAATCATTTCAAAATTTTCCTCATCACTATATTGCTGTCCAAGATATTTTCTGAACCGCATAATATCCGTGGGAAATTTTGCTTTTTGAATTTCAATAATAACCTGTTTATATTCTCCTTCCCGTGTTTTAATTTTAGCTGAAAAATCGAGCCGGTAAACGGTTATAGTAGTTTGCATTTCCGGTTCAATATTCTTTTCAGTTCCGAAACTTTGGGATTCACTTACGCTATTTAACGTGGGTTGTTTTTCGACTTCTGCTCTCTTTTCGGTTGGCAGAAATTCCAATGTTTCTATTTCTTCGCCAATGATTTTTGAAATCATTAATTTGGCAATGCGGTTATCATCTAATAGATATTTGAACACAACATCATAAATCGGGTTTGCTATTTGCATGTTGAATATTTTTTTTGCAAAATTACAAAATTCTCAGGCTATTACTATAAAAAATGTTCCACCTTTTTGAGGGGTGGAACATTTTCAAAACTGTAGTTCAAGGTTCAATGTTGCAAACTGCGAACTGCGACTGCCACTTTTTTTTATTCCTTCACAAACTTCTTTACAGCAATTCCTTTTTCCGTTTTCACTTCCACTATATACACTCCACTTGGAAATGTTGAAACATCAATATTTGTTTTGGAGTTCGTAGATGTGAGTGTTTTTATTAATTGACCTTGGATGTTGAGAATTTCTATAAATGATCTGTTAGGTGATTCTATAGTAAGGTTATCATTAACGGGATTTGGGTAAATCTCAATATCGGAAAGTTCATAGTTTTCATTAATTCCGACAACAACTATTGTATTTGAGGTATCAGTCCCGCAGGTATTTGATACTATTGAATAATAAGCGCCTGATCCTATTAATGTACAAATTTGTGCTGTGTCACCATTGATTATTACACCATTATGATACCAATGATTACCATTTATTGAATTAGAAATTAAAGTATCACTTCCATGAAGTTGAAATATAGTCAAACTAGGAACTTGTAAAACTGTAACCACGACATTAGCCGATGATGTGCAATGACTTGTATCTGCTCCAGTAATGGAATACATCAACGTCATTGATGGTGCTACTTTAATACATGGTTGGTGAATTCCATTATTCCATATATAGTTTAAGCAACCGCTTGCACATAATGTAACACTATCGCCTGCACAAATCGTAGTATCTATCCCAGCATATACAGAGCATGGATTATTTACATAAACAGTTACACTGTCGGATGCGGTACATCCATCACAATTTTCAACAGTTACATTATACGTTGTTGTTACAGTCGGAGACACTAATATTGTTTGTGCATGTATGTGGTTATAGCTCCATAAATACGAATTGTTACTACATCCACCGCTTGCTGTTAATGCTATTTTTATTCCGGGGCAAGAATATACGTTATTACCAGCATTAGCAATCGGTATGGGTTTTACAATAACAGGTGCAGTTGCTGAATTGGAACAACCGTTATTACTGACAGTAACATAATAATACGTAGTTACAGAAGGTGAAACATAGATTGTTTGTAAAGATTCACCTGTGCTCCAATGATACGAAGTACCGGGAGAAACAGTTAAAGTCGCCATACTTCCTGCACATATAGTATCAGGAGTAACGGTTACAGTTATTCCGGTATTTACTTTTATCGTGATAGCATTAGAACCCGAACATCCATTATTAGTTACTATTACAGTATATGTTGTTGTTTGTGTCGGAGTAACATTTATTGTATCTGTAGTTTGTCCTGTATTCCATTGATATGTTCCACCTCCGTTAGCTGTTAATAAAGTTGATTGTCCTAAGCATACAGAATCAGACAGAGCAGACAGTGTTGGCGAAAGTGAAGATACGGCTGTTACATTAACCGGTGTAGAAGTTCCCATACAACCATTATTGCCGGTAACAGTTACACTTATGGGATTTTGAGGAGATGTTGCTATTATTGAATTTGTAATTTCGCTTGTTGACCAGGCATAAGCGGCATAAACAGAATCGGTAGTTAACGTTGCATAACTACCGTTGCAATAGGTTAAATTACCTGTAATATGCGGTATCGGTTTCCACTTCTTAACAACATTTACGGGTGCAGAAGTACCCGTACAACCACTTGCATCAGTTACGGTAACAGTAACAGGATTATTTGCTAATGTAACATTTACTGTTGCAACGGTATCTCCTGTTGACCAATGATAATGTGCATAAATGCCAACACCAAGCACAGCATTATTTCCGTCGCAATAGCTTAGAGTGCCTGAAATAACAGGTGATAACGATGTTGATTGAATTAAGGTTACGGGAGCCGAAACGCCCATGCATCCATTGCTGTTGCTCACCGTAACAGTAACAGGATTGTTTAAAATATCAGCGGTTATATAGGGTGTTGTTGCTCCTGTTGACCAATGATAACCGATATAATTTCCGGCATATAATGTTGGGGGATTACCTGCACAATAGGTCAAAGTACCTGTGATTTGTGGAGTGGGCAACGGAATTACAGTAACCATAACAATATCAGTAGCGGTACATCCGCTGATGTTTGAAACTGTTACAGTATAGTTTGTTGTGACTGTTGGTACGAAAGGAACGCCATTGGTTATGCCGTTATTCCACTGATATAATGTACCGCCTGTTGCGGTTAATGTAACGCTCACCCCTGCGCAAACCGTTTGATTATTTCCTGCTTCTGCTGTTGGTAAAGAGTTGACTGTTACCAGTACATTATCTGTAGCAGTACATCCGCTTGCATTTGTAACTGTTACAGTATAGGTTGTTGTGGTTGTTGGTACGAAAGAAACTCCATTGCTTACTCCATTATTCCATTGATACGATATACCGCCTGTTGCGGTTAATGTAACATTTACTCCTGCACAAACCGTTTGATTATTTCCTGCTTCGGCAGTTGGTAATGGATTTATAGTAATTGTTAAAGTTGAGGTTGCACCATCACCACAGGTGTTATGACCTTTCACGGTAATATTACCAGAAACAGCCGATGCGCCATAATTTACGCTAATACTATTTGTTGTACTTGTCCCTGTTGCTCCGGAAGGCAATGTCCAAATATATGTAGTTGCATCTGCTATCGAAGGGACTGTATAAGTTACTGAGTTTTGACCCTGGCAAACCGTTGTTGTTCCAGTGATTGTTCCTGCATTAGCTGGAATTGGAATTACTGTAATTGTCAAGAATGATGTTATTCCGTTACCACATGTGTTATATCCGTTCACCGTTACATTTCCTGAAACTGCCGCAGCACCATAATTTACGTTAATGCTGTTAGTGGTACTTGTTCCTGTCGCTCCACTTGGTAATGTCCAAACGTATGAAGTTGCATTTGTAATTGTGGGTACTGTATAAATTACTGAGTTTTGACCTTGACAAACAGTTGTTGTCCCTGTAATAATTCCTGCACTTGCCGGAAGCGGACTTACTGTAATTGCCAATGATGAAATTGCACCATCACCGCATGTGTTATGTCCATTCACAGATACATTTCCTGAAACTGCCGCAGCACCATAATTTACGTTAATGCTGTTAGTGGTACTTGTTCCTGTCGCTCCACTTGGTAAAGTCCAAATGTATGAAGTTGCATTGGTGATAGTGGGTACAGTATAAGTTACTGAGTTTTGACCCTGACAAACTGTTGTTGTTCCTGTAATTGTTCCTGCACTTGCCGGAAGCGGACTTACTGTAATTGCCAATGATGAAATTGCACCATCACCGCATGTGTTATATCCATTCACAGATACATTTCCTGAAACTGCCGCAGCGCCATAATTCACGCTAATGCTATTTGTTGTGCTTGTTCCTGCTGCTCCACTTGGTAAAGTCCAAATGTAGGAAGTTGCATTTGTGATAGTGGGTACTGTATAAATTACTGAGTTTTGACCCTGGCAAACCGTTGTTGTTCCTGTGATTGTTCCTGCATTTGCGGGAAGTGGATTTACTGTAATTGCCAATGAAGAAGTTATTCCATTACCACATGTGTTATATCCGTTCACCGTAACATTCCCTGAAACTGCTGTTGCGCCATAATTAACGCTAATGCTATTTGTTGTACTTGTTCCTGTCGCTCCACTTGGTAAAGTCCAAATATAGGAAGTTGCATTTGTAATAGTGGGCACAGTATAAGTTACTGAGTTTTGACCCTGGCAAACCGTTGTTGTTCCTGTGATTGTTCCTGCATTTGCGGGAAGTGGATTTACTGTAATTGCCAATGATGAAGTTGCACCATTACCACAAGTGTTATATCCATTCACAGTTACATTCCCTGAAATTGCTGTTGTGCCATAATTCACGCTAATGCTATTTGTAGTACTTGTTCCTGCTGCTCCACTTGGTAAAGTCCAAATGTAGGAAGTTGCATTTGTGATAGTGGGTACAGTATAAGTTACGGAATTTTGCCCCTGGCAAACCGTTGTTGTCCCTGTAATTGTTCCTGCACTTGCCGGAAGCGGACTTACTGTAATTGCCAATGATGAAATTGCACCATCACCGCATGTGTTATGTCCATTCACCGTTACATTTCCTGAAACTGCTGTAGGACCATAGTTAATGGTAATGCTGTTTGTAGTACTTGTTCCTGTCGCTCCACTTGGTAATGTCCAAATATATGAAGTTGCATTGGTAATTGTGGGCACAGTATAAGTTACTGAGTTTTGCCACTGGCAGACAGTTGTTGTTCCTGTGATCGTTCCTGCATTTGCGGGAAGTGGACTTACCGTAATTGCCAATGATGAAGTTGCACCATTACCACAAGTGTTATATCCATTCACCGTTACATTCCCTGAAACTGCTGTAGTGCTATAATTCACGATGATGCTATTTGTTGTACTTGTTCCTGTTGCTCCATTTGGTAATGTCCAAACGTAGGAAGTTGCATTTGTAATAGTGGGTACAGTATAAATTACTGAGTTTTGACCCTGGCAAACTGTTGTTGTTCCTGTTATTGTTCCTGCGTTTGCCGGAAGTGGATTTACTGTAATTGCCAATGATGAAATTGCACCATCACCACATGTGTTATATCCATGCACCGTTACATTTCCTGAAACTGCCGTAGCACCATAATTTACGTTAATGCTGTTAGTGGTACTTGTTCCTGTCGCTCCTGAAGGTAATGTCCAAATGTAGGAAGTTGCATTTGTAATTGTGGGTACAGTATAAGTTACTGAGTTTTGCCACTGGCAGACAGTTGTTGTTCCTGTGATCGTTCCTGCATTTGCGGGAATTGGATTTACTGTAATTGCCAATGAAGAAGTTATTCCATTACCACATGTGTTATATCCGTTCACCGTAACATTCCCTGAAACTGCTGTTGCGCCATAATTAACGCTAATGCTATTTGTTGTACTTGTTCCTGTCGCTCCACTTGGTAAAGTCCAAATGTATGAAGTTGCATTTGTAATTGTGGGCACAGTATAAGTTACTGAGTTTTGACCCTGACAAACTGTTGTTGTTCCTGTTATTGTTCCTGCGTTTGCCGGAAGTGGATTTACTGTAATTGCCAATGATGATGTTATACCATTACCACAAGTGTTATATCCGTTCACAGTTACATTTCCTGAAACTGCCGTAGCGCCATAATTCACGCTTATGCTATTTGTTGAACTTGTTCCTGTCGCTCCACTTGGTAAAGTCCAAATGTATGAAGTTGCATTTGTAATAGTGGGCACAGTATAAGTTACTGAGTTTTGACCCTGGCAAACTGTTGTTGTTCCTGTTATTGTTCCTGCGTTTGCCGGAAGTGGATTTACTGTAATTGCAAATGATGAAGTTGTACCATTACCACAAGTGTTATATCCGTTCACAGTTACATTTCCTGAAACTGCTGTTGCGCCAAAATTAACGCTAATGCTATTTGTAGTACTTACCCCTGTTGCTCCTGATGGCAATGTCCAAATGTAGGAAGTTGCATTTGTAATAGTGGGCACAGTATAAGTTACTGAATTTTGCCCCTGACAAACCGTTGTTATTCCTGTTATTGTTCCTGCGTTTGCCGGAAGTGGATTTACTGTAATTGCCAATGAAGAAGTTGTACCATTACCACATGTGTTATATCCGTTCACCGTTACATTCCCTGAAACTGCCGTAGCGCCATAATTCACGCTTATGCTATTTGTTGTACTTGTTCCTGTCGCTCCACTTGGTAAAGTCCAAATGTAGGAAGTTGCATTTGTAATAGTGGGCACAGTATAAGTTACTGAGTTTTGCCCCTGACAAACTGTTGTTGTTCCTGTTATTGTTCCTGCGTTTGCCGGAAGTGGATTTACTGTAATTGCCAATGATGAAGTTGTACCATTACCACATGTGTTATATCCGTTCACTGTTACATTCCCTGAAACTGCCGTAGCGCCATAATTCACGCTAATGCTATTTGTTGAACTTGTTCCTGTTGCTCCGGAAGGTAATGTCCAAATGTAGGAAGTTGCATTTGTAATAGTGGGCACAGTATAAGTTACTGAGTTTTGTCCCTGACAAACGGTTATAGTTCCTGTTATTGTTCCTGCATTAGCCGGAAGCGGACTTACTGTTATAGCCAATGATGAAGTTGTACCATTACCACAAGTGTTATATCCGTTCACCGTAACATTCCCTGAAACTGCTGTCGCGCCATAATTAACGCTGATGCTATTTGTTGAACTTGTCCCTGTTGCTCCATTTGGTAATGTCCAAACGTATGAAGTTGCATTTGTAATAGTGGGTACTGTATAAATTACTGAGTTTTGACCCTGGCAAACCGTTGTTGTTCCTGTTATTGTTCCTGCATTTGCCGGAAGTGGATTTACTGTAATTGCCAATGATGAAGTTGCTCCATCGCCACAAGTGTTATGACCATGCACCGTTACATTTCCTGAAACTGCTGATGCGCCATAATTAACGCTAATGCTATTTGTTGTACTTGTTCCTGTCGCTCCACTTGGTAATGTCCAAATGTAGGAAGTTGCATTTGTAATAGTGGGCACAGTATAAGTTACTGAGTTTTGCCCCTGACAAACTGTTGTTGTTCCTGTGATTGTTCCTGCACTTGCCGGAAGTGGACTTACTGTAATTGCCAATGATGAAGTTGCACCATCGCCACATGTGTTATGACCATGCACGGATATATTTCCTGAAACTGCTGATGCGCCATAATTAACGCTAATACTATTTGTTGAACTTGCCCCTGTTGCTCCGGAAGGTAATGTCCAAACGTAAGAAGTTGCATTGGTGATAGTGGGCACAGTATAAGTTACTGAGTTTTGACCCTGGCAAACCGTTATTGTCCCTGTGATTGTTCCTGCACTTGCCGGAAGTGGACTTACTGTAATTGCCAATGATGAGGTTGCACCATCGCCACATGTGTTATGACCATGCACAGTTACATTTCCTGAAACTGCCGTAGCGCCATAATTCACGCTTATGCTATTTGTTGTACTTGTTCCTGTGGCTCCTGTTGGTAATGTCCAAATATATGAAGTTGCATTGGTAATAGTGGGCACAGTATAAGTTACTGAGTTTTGTCCTTGACAAACTGTTGTTGTTCCTGTTATTGTTCCTGCACTTGCCGGAAGTGCATTTACTGTAATTGCCAATGATGAAGATGCACCATTACCACATGTGTTATGTCCGTTCACAGTTATATTTCCCGAAACTGCTGTAGTGCCATAATTCACGCTAATGCTATTTGTTGTACTTGTTCCTGTTGCTCCTGTAGGCAATGTCCAAATGTAGGAAGTTGCATTTGTGATAGCAGGTACTGTATAGGTTACCGAGTTTTGCCCAACACAAACTGATGTAGCCCCCGAAATTACTCCTGCGCTGGCAGGAGATGAATTTGTACAGTTAAGAGTTGCATAAGCGTACCAGCTTTCATGCCCCATTGTCATATTATCATTTACAATGGTAGTAGGATCTTCATTTGATAAACTATACAAATTATCATAAGCAGTTACCCCGATTGTATCTGAAATAGATACACCCGATAGAATATACGAAGTTACATTTCCAACATTAATAGAATGGGCAAAGGAATAACCTGTATAACCACCCCAGTAAACTATATATCCAGCTTTATCCGTTTCAGGATTCGCTGCCCAGTTTAATTGTACTTGCCCGCCACCCAGATTAGTCATATAGACGAGGTAAGGCGGCGACATTGGAGCTGTTATATTTGGGTTTGCTAAAAACGAACTATAATCCACCATGCTTTTGTTGGCATCATCAAAATAATCGTATATTACAGAATCTATGTGGCTTGTGTTTGTTGTGCCCCACCAGTTGGATTGTGCATTAAGATCGCTTCCTGACTGTGGGTTTTCATTCCATAATATGTAATATTGAAATGGAAGATTATTTCTGAATATATTGTTATTATTCATTACAGGATAATCTGTAATATCAATATTATTTTTTAATGGATTGAGTAAACCAATATTTTTATTATCCACAATAGTGTTTAATTTAATTTCAGCACTGTTTTCTACTCTAAGTGCTGCATAATCATTAGCTGTGTTTCTTACAATATGATTATTTCTAATTGTTGAAGAAGGGTCATTAACATATAATCCGCCATCTGTGTCAGTGGCAATATTATCTGCTATAATATTATTATTTAATGTGTTAAAATAAGAAAAATTATCATAAATACCAGCACTATTGTTGGCGGAATTATTTGATATTATATTGTTAGATATTGTCGCATTAGAAGAAGAATAATAAATGCCTCCTCCCGTTGAAGATGCTGTATTATTTGAAATTAAATTATCAGAAATTGTAACTGCACCCCCTTGCACTCTAATACCCCCACCATAATCACTATTGTTGTTTAATATTGTGTTATTAGAAATTGTAACGGGACCTCCCCCAAAATAAGCACCACCACATAAACCAATGCCAGAACCATTATTTGATATTGTGGTATTATTTAAAATAAAATTATTACTTAACACAGCGGAAATTGAATTTGCAATAAAGATACCACCGCTAAAATTATTATTATTAATTATACAAGAATTGTTGGAAATGACATTGTTGGAAATTGTCATAATAGCATTATTACTAAAAATAGCACCACAATAATAAGATGATGAATTATTTGAAATTGTATCATTAGTTATTATAGCTTTCCCCCCATCTTCAAGATTTATTCCTACTGAAGTATTAAAGCTAATTTTTGAATTATTTATATATAGCGTACTAGTAGTTACTAGTCCCCAAGTGTTAATACCAGAATTAGAATTATTAGAAATGTTGCAATGATTGATATAAGGATAAGAATTATTTATGCGTATTGCCCCATTATTACTAACAGTAGCCCCTCCGGCATAATTAACAACACAATACTGCATAATGCTACCACTTATGTAATTCCCGTTAACATCATAAAGCGCATCGGTGCATGTATCGTCAAAATATATATAGCCCCAGGCGCCGGCAGTTTGTGTTGTATTGGAAGTAAATGTTATTCGTTGGGCATTTGTTCCAATTGCCAGTAATGTGCCTCTAATTTGAATAGAAAGACCGGCATTAAATTTAATCTGCACTCCTGGTTCAATAGTAAGTGTATTTCCAGGCATCAATATAATATTGCCGGTAACAATGTATGGGCTATTGGCCAGGGTCCATGTAGTGTTGGCATTAATTGGTCCACTCACGTTGGTGCAAAAAGCATTGCAATTAATTATTGCTACACTTGCCAGAAATAAAATTATTTTTTTCATGTTGCATTATTTTTTTTTCAGGTTTATCAATAAGGTTTTCAGATTCTGCCCTGTTTTTTTAGCTCGTTGGAAACTTTCATACGGGCTAAAGTGGTTTCTGGACTCCACATAATATTTTTACAAAAAAAACAGCGTGGCCAAATTGCCTACGCTGTTTCAGAGGTCCGACCAAGAACCCAACTACAAGTGTAAAGCAACGACCACGCTTTCGCGTGGCGTCTTGCTTGCATCCTGTAGTTTCATAAATTTTGGTCGGTTTCTGAAACAGAATTTAGCTTAACGCTATATTTTCTTTTAAACTTTTATCTCATTTTAGATTTGTTTTTCAATCAGCAAATATACTATTTTTTGAATAAACCAAATCTTTTTTGAATAACTTTTCATTAACATGTGAACAAAAATTTTCACGATATACAGAGGAATTTGGAAAAGATTATTCTTAACAAAGAGGCAATGCTACAGATAAATTATTGAAGCTAACAATAAATAACTGCTGGACTTTTTAAATAACTAATGGCATCAACATTTAAGCAATTTCATTTATTGCCAACTAATGCTATCAACAAATAATCAATGAACTTTTTTAATAACTAATGCTATCAACAATTAGCAAATCCCCATTTTTAATAATTAATGGCATCCTCAAATTATTAATGGACTTTTTTAATAACTAATGCCATCAACATTTAAGAAATGCTATCAATTAATAACGAATGGCATCAATTAAAAACTAATTCTATTTTCCGGAAAGCAATATTATTTTCTGACAAGAAATAGCATAATTAAGAAATGTAATGCCCTTTTTTAATAAATAATTCCATTTTAAAACAGAAAATAGCATTTTCCGGAAGAGAATATTATTTTCAATTTGGTCATTCCATTTTCTA
>Ga0118677_10007254_pt1 | contig 18373 bp, 14 predicted proteins | sample AliMusrvi5mmetaG_FD_86154 | JGI IMG/M metagenome (GOLD analysis project Ga0118677, IMG submission 86154) | reverse complement strand
GTATGGAACGCCCTGCACGAGGTGCTTACTGGACGCACGATGATTCTGCTGGCAGGGGGCCTGGTCGTGGGGTGCCTGGCGGGCGAGGCGGGCTGGAAGCAGGTCCAGCCGTTCTTCGACTCCGGGTTCAAGGGCGCGCTGATGCTCTTCCTGCTCGAGATGGGCATGCTGGCGGCGGAGCGTTTCGGAGATCTCAAGAGGACCGGATTATTTCTACTCGCGTTCGGTGTTGTGACGCCACTCGTGCACGGTTTGCTGGGCGTGACTGCGGGCCACCTTGGCGGGCTTTCTCCCGGCGGGGCGACGGTGCTGGGCGCGATGGCCGGCAGCGCATCCTACATCGCGGCTCCGCCGGCGGTTCGGGCGACCTTGCCAGAAGCCAATCCGACCTATTCGCTGACACTTGCGCTGGGCATCACGTTCCCATTCAACGTGGTTGTGGGAATTCCCCTGTTGTGGCGGTTCGCGAGTCTGATGGGAGGGCAGGGATGACACCGCTCGTTGGAATCATCATGGGCAGCCGGAGTGACCTGGAAGTCATGTCCGCTGCGCGGGACACCCTGGCGGAGTTAGACGTGCCGTACGAACTCAAGGTCGTATCGGCCCATCGAACTCCGGGCCTAATGGCGGAGTATGCCAGCTCGGCGGAACAACGGGGCATTCGGATCATCATTGCCGGGGCTGGCGGGTCGGCGCATTTACCAGGGATGGTGGCCGCCCTGACGACACTCCCCGTGTTCGGTGTGCCGATTCCGTCAACGGTGTTGAACGGGCTGGACTCGCTGCTGTCGATCGTTCAGATGCCGGGCGGAGTGCCCGTGGGTACGTTGGCGATTGGCAAGCCGGGCGCGCGCAACGCGGCGCTGCTGGCTGCGCAGGTGCTCGCCCTGAACGACGCCAAGCTGCGGCGGCGATTGGAAGAACTGCGCAAAACGGCTGCGAACACGGTGGTCGGGGAGTCGCTCGAATGAAAACCACGGCGTGCACGAGAATCATCGAGCCAGGGGCGACGATCGGTATTCTCGGTGGAGGGCAACTGGCCCGGATGACGGCCCTGGCTGCGAGGGAGATGGGCTATCGAATCGCGGTGCTAGACGCAGATTCCGATTGCGCGGCTGCAGCGGTAGCGGATTATTTGGAGACAGGCGCTTTCGACGACGTCGAGGCTGCCGCACGGCTGGCGGCGCGGTGCGCGGTTGTGACCTACGAGATCGAGCGGATCGCGCCTGCGGTGCTGTGCCGGGTAGCCGAAGCCGGGCTGTTGCGCCCGGCTCCGGAGGTGTTGGGCCGCTTACAGAACCGGGTGCGCCAGAGAGCGTGGCTCGGCGGGAAGGGCTATCCGGTTGGCCCGTGGCGCGAGGTTCGAAGCGCCGCCGAGCTGCGGGCGGGCTGCATGGAACTCGGAACGTGCCGAGTGAAACGCGCCCAGGGAGGCTACGACGGCCGGTCCCAGGCGCGGCTGCTGCGGATTGAGGATTGCGCTGATGTGCTGGAACTGCTCGGCAGCCCATGTATCGCGGAACAGGAGTTGGCGCTTGCCGGCGAGTATAGCGTGCTGGTTGCGCGTTCGCCCTCCGGCGAGATCGCGGTTCACCCTGTTGCGGAGAACTGCCACCGCGACGGGATCCTCATCAGTTCGCTGCTCCCGGCGCGTCTTGAGCCACGGATCGAGCAGCGGATCAGAGCGATTGCGGTCTCGCTGGCGGAAGAGCTGCACCTGGAAGGCGTGCTCGTGGTCGAGACCTTCCTGACCGAACGCGGAGAGTTGTTGGTGAACGAACTGGCGCCCCGGCCGCACAATACGTTCCACGCCGCGGCAGCCTGCTGTACGACGGGGCAGTTCGAACAATACGTGCGGGCGATCTGCGGGTTGCCGCTTGGCTCAGCGGAGTATCATGGGTCGGCTCTCCTGCTTAATCTGCTCGGCCCGGACGGACCCTTCGACACAGCAGTGGCAATGCAGGTTCTGCGGATTCCCGGCGTGTCCGTGCACCTCTACGGAAAGGCGCCCAGGCCCCGCCGCAAGCTGGGGCACGTGGTCATCCGCAGCAACCGCGACGAATCACTGCTTGAGCGCGCTACCCAAGTGATGAGTATTTTAGGCATTTCAGCGCCATCGCCGACTGCCGTGGCCTGATCCCAGCGCCGCGATCCCCGCCTCCACAGACGGGGTTCCCAACACGGGCCGGCATCATCCGGCCAGCGGCATAAAAAGCACTCCGTGCGCAGCTTCATCCCGACGCTCGCCAGCCAGCACGGACCTGCGTTCACCAGCACGAGGCGGGAGGCGGATCACGCCCGGGTCCAGGCCAGCGTCAGGTAACAGGCGCCTTTGAAACGGGATTGGGGGGATGGCGTCCCACTTCTCCCCCAGTAGAGATCAACTCCGATCAGCGGCTTAGGCGGCGACCTGCGCCACCGCTTGCCGTCCGCCAACGGCGCGGGCCTGCCCAGCGGGCCGATTCGGGAAGCGCTCAGGAAACTGAAAAACCGGTTGACAAGACATCTGCTCACTGGTATATATGTCTAGACCATGTTGTCCGTGCCGTCAGTCCGCGTAGCGGCGGCACGCGATGCGGAGTCGATGTGCGGCGCTTGGTCCGGCCCGGCGTTGGTCCGCTGCGGCGAGACTCAGCAGGCTCCATCAAGCTCCGTCGGGTGCGCGCGTCCTACGGGAATTTCAGGTTGTGCATGGGTTCAGGAGGCATATGAGGAACATTCGCACAGGGTCCAGGGCCGTCGTCCCGATGGCCACCCTGGTGGTCGTATGGCTCACGTCCGCAGAGATCTTCCGCGGCCGCGTCACTGGCATCGTCACCGATGAATCCAAGACCGCGGCTGCCGGCGCAAATGTCAGATTGACCAACGTAGGCTCAGCCTGTCCAGCCAGGCGGGGCTCAGCTCATGAGGAGAAGTTATGAGAAGGAACATGTTTTCGGGATTCCGCAAAGATCTGGCAGGCGTCTGTCTCGGGGCGGCGCTGCTATTGCTTGTCCTTGCTCCGTTTAGCCTGCCTGGTCAAACCGGTTACGGTTCGATCCTGGGCAGTGTGACGGACTCTTCCGGCGCGGTTGTGGCCGGGGTGACCGTCACGCTGCGCAACGAAGCCACGAACGTCTCGAACGTGATGCAAACCAACCGGGACGGAGAATATGTGTTCGCCAATGTGATGCCGGGAGCATACGAAGTTACGGCAAGGCAGGAAGGCTTCGAACTTTTTGACGTAAGTCACATCGAACTGCTGGTTGGCGGGACAGTCCGTCAGGATGCCCGGCTCACGGTCGGCGCCACCACCACCAAGGTGAATATTACTGCGAGCGTGCCGCTGGTCCAAACGGACACTTCCTCGGTGGAAAGCGTCATCGACTCGAAGCAGATTTCCATGATGCCGCTCGACGGCCGGTCGAACATCTTTCCCTTACTTGCCCTGGCTCCCGGCGTGCAGGGTGGAGCCTGGGGCTTTTACACTCCCAAATTCGGCGGCTTTACCGTTGAAGGCAGCTACAACGTAAGGATCGACGGCACGGACGCGTCCGAAAGCGAGAACGAATACATCGGGATCGGGAACCCTTCGCTGGACGCGATTGCAGAAATCAAGGTCGTTGACAGCATGGGATCGGCGAAATACGGATCTGGCGCCGCCTCCGTGATTATGGTCTCGAAGTCCGGCACCAACCAGTTCCACGGCAGCGCGTTCGAATACAATCGGGTCAAGCAACTCACGGCCCAGAATTTCTTCGCCACGGGTTTACCCAAGTCGCCCTACACCCGGAATGAATTTGGCGGATCCCTGGGAGGGCCGATCAAGAAAGACAAGCTGTTTTTCTTTGGGAGCTTCGAGGGACTGACCTTCAGATCGTCCAACACCGCCCAATCCGCGATGCCGACCACGGCGCTGCTACAAGGGAATTTCTCCGGCCTTCCGGCGATCATAGATCCCTCCAGCGGCGTGCCCTTCACGGGGAACCAAATCGACCCCAGCCGATTCAGCGCTGCGTCGAAGTTCTTCATGAAGTTCTTTGACACGCCGAACCTGCCCAGCACCGCGCCAGGAGGTTTGGGGACGAACTTCGTCGTGAATCTAGGAACCAAACAAGACGAATTCAGGTATCAAGGGCGGGGCGATTACACGATCGACGAAAAGAACCGCTTGTCGGTGATGTGGTTCGATGCGCGCTATGTCCCCCGGATTTACGCTGGATGGAGCCCCAAGTTCGGCGGCGTCACCAACCCGGCTACCTATCAGAACGTCGCCGTCAACTACACCAGCACAATTCAACCCACGCTGGTGAACCTGGCCACCTTTGGATTCCACCGTGTCTGGGACCGGGTTGCCGCGCAAACCGCCGGCCAAGTTGATATGAGCAAGGTGTTTCCGCAGATGCCGGCCCCGCTGCCGGGGTTGGGCGGACTGCCCAACGTGACCATTTTCGGGTTCAACGGACTGTACGACACGGGAGGCGGCGGAGACAACGAGCAGACTTATGAATGGTCGGACACGTTGACCTGGGTGAAGGGAAAGCACACGGTCGAGGCCGGCATGTCCGTGATGCACTGGAAGTTCTACAACTACGGGGTTGACGACAACGGTTCCTTCACGTTCACGGGGCGCTACACCGGGAACGCGTTCGCCGACTTCCTGCTGGGCGACCTTTCCGCCTCGAACTACGCCGTTTTGCCCGTCGCAGCTACGCCGACCAATGACCGGTACGGATTCTTCGTCACGGACGATTGGAAGCCAACGTCCAAGCTAACTTTGAACCTGGGATTGCGTTATGACCGCCCCACGCTCTATCAGAATACGACCGGGAACATGTCCAACTTCTATCCAAACCTGGACGCACTGGTTGTCCTGAAAGGACAAGGCAGGCCCGACCTGTTCCCTGGCGTTCCGATCATTGCAGGATCGAGCGTCGGTCTTAACGCAGGAAACTATATCGGAACCGATCGCAAGATGATTGCTCCGCGGTTTGGGTTTGCGTATCGTCCGCTGAGCAGCAGCCGACTGATTGTGCGCGGAGGTTACGGCCTCTATTACGTGTCCATACCGTGGGTCTGGGGCTCCTATCAGCTTGTGCGCAATGCGCCCTTCACGGCCGAGTTGAACTACGAGCCTGCGGCCGGCGCAACGCCATCGCTCACGTTTGCCGATCCGTTCCCGACAGGTCAAGGCAGTAACTCAGCCGCAGTCGGCCCCAGTGCGAATGCCCTGCCGTCGCACTACCGGTATCCCGCCACTCACCAATGGAACTTCACGCTCGAATCTCAGATTACGCACGATTCGTCCGTGCGCATCAGCTACCTGGGAAGCGAGGCGGAACACGTGACTCAGCAGTTCAACCTGAACGATCCGGCTCCGCAACCGGGTTCGGTTCAGGATCACCGGCCTTATCAACCATTTGGGCCGATCACCTTATGGTCGAATAGCGCGACGGCAAGCACCCAGCAACTTCAGCTGTCAGCGCGCCGCAGCTTCGAGGCAGGGCTTACGTTCCAAGCCGAGTTCAGCTGGACCAAGATGCTCGACCTGGGATCCTACCCGGCGGGTTCCATCCCTACGGACAACCGAAATACCCGTCTCGACCGTGGAAACGACTCTACCGTTCGCCCCAGGTACTTTGTGGGGAACTACGTGTATGAATTGCCGTTCGGCAAGGGGCATCGCTACCTGGCGGCCGCCGGTCGTGCGCTCAATGCGATTGTTGGCGGATGGCAGACCAGCGGGATTCTCACACTGGGGAGCGGCCTGCCTTATTCGGTAACTTTTGACAGCAGCGTTCAGGGCTGGCCCAGCAGCCGTGCCGACATCGTCGGCAATCCGCATGTGAGCAATCCGTCACTGTCGCAGTGGTTCAATCCAGCAGCGTATGCCGTGCCGCAGCCTTATACGTACGGCAATTCGGCCCCCAATTCATTGTTCGGCCCGGGCTTTGCCCAGTGGGACACGGCCCTCTTCAAGCAGTTCTCGCTCACCGAGAAAGTCAAAATGACGTTCAGGGGGGATGCCATTAACGCTTTGAATCACACCAACTTCGCAAATCCGAACAATGACATCAGCAATCCGAGCCAAGCGGGAACGATTACGTGGATCTCGGGTCCTCCGCGAGCCATTCAGTTCTCACTGCGGCTGGCCTTCTGATGTAAAACGATGATGGAGGCGGCAACGCAACAGATTCCGGGGTGAAGTTCCCCGGAAAGGGGAAGGTGGCTGGAACCAGGAGTCATTTACCGCGCCGAGATGCCCTGCAAGCTCTCGGCGCAGCACCTCTGGCCGCCTTCGCTGCTGTTTTATGAGACGCGCGCACGCTCGAAGGCGCTCGCATTTGGTTTGGCTGGTTGGGAATCGCCTCTTTGATAAACTCATCGATAGGTTGGTGTACGCGATCAACTACGCTTTGGCTGGTTGGGAATCGCCTCTTTGATAAACTCACGCCACCAACCATTACCCGCATTGTATATGCTTTGGCTGGTTGGGAATCGCCTCTTTGATAAACTCGCGCGAGTACCGCGCCTCCACGATTGCGACGCTTTGGCTGGTTGGGAATCGCCTCTTTGATAAACTCCAGTACCCCTGTCTTGTAGGCAGCGTTTGCGCTTTGGCTGGTTGGGAATCGCCTCTTTGATAAACTCCTATTTTTGCGGTGGGAAGCGCCGGAGCGTGCTTTGGCTGGTTGGGAATCGCCTCTTTGATAAACTCGACATGAAGTTCGTCCCGCAACTAATCGAGGCTTTGGCTGGTTGGGAATCGCCTCTTTGATAAACTCCTTCGGGCAGCCTTGCCGATCACAGCGAGGGCTTTGGCTGGTTGGGAATCGCCTCTTTGATAAACTCGCTCAATGCCGTTGCCCGGTTTCTTGGCCGGCTTTGGCTGGTTGGGAATCGCCTCTTTGATAAACTCTCCAAAGTTTGAAACCGTGGATCCCCTCAAGCTTTGGCTGGTTGGGAATCGCCTCTTTGATAAACTCATCTCGAGCGCGCTTTACATTGGCATCGGGCTTTGGCTGGTTGGGAATCGCCTCTTTGATAAACTCTCTCAATGGTGGCCATCGCAGTATTGTCCTGCTTTGGCTGGTTGGGAATCGCCTCTTTGATAAACTCGAGCTGCGGAACGCACTGTGCTGTGTATATGCTTTGGCTGGTTGGGAATCGCCTCTTTGATAAACTCCCGCCACCCAGCAAGCCCATCGCCCCGGCGCTTTGGCTGGTTGGGAATCGCCTCTTTGATAAACTCCCAAGGCCTGGTTTATCGGCTTCTCCGATTGCTTTGGCTGGTTGGGAATCGCCTCTTTGATAAACTCGCCGATCTTGCAGTTATTGGTGGGTCCGGCGCTTTGGCTGGTTGGGAATCGCCTCTTTGATAAACTCGGTCTTGTTGAATCAACTCCTGCAAATAGGCTTTGGCTGGTTGGGAATCGCCTCTTTGATAAACTCTCGCATGGAGCGGTATAGCGTGTAACGCCAGCTTTGGCTGGTTGGGAATCGCCTCTTTGATAAACTCCATGCGTGCGCACTATCCACTCATGGGTGCGCTTTGGCTGGTTGGGAATCGCCTCTTTGATAAACTCATGGCAGTTTCGAGGAATCCACCCGCCATGCTTTGGCTGGTTGGGAATCGCCTCTTTGATAAACTCTCTCTGCCGCCGGATCCACGAACGCCGCCGCTTTGGCTGGTTGGGAATCGCCTCTTTGATAAACTCTCCTCGACCCTCCTGGTCACGTCTGCCTGCGCTTTGGCTGGTTGGGAATCGCCTCTTTGATAAACTCGAGCCGCAGAGGTGACTGTCGTGACGTTGGGCTTTGGCTGGTTGGGAATCGCCTCTTTGATAAACTCGAACAACAACGATGGATCGACATATTACCTGCTTTGGCTGGTTGGGAATCGCCTCTTTGATAAACTCCAGTGCCCCGTAACCCCTTGGAATTGCGGGGCATTTTCACGTAGGCCCGGTTCAAAAAAGCGAGATTTGGAGTGGCGGGTCTTCCACGGGACGCCGATTTTTCCCAAAAAACACTTCCATTTTTCCGAACTGATGATCGGTAACGGCCAGGACGCGCACCTGGCCTTTCGGTGGTAGAGCCGCTTTGACATTCGCCTTGAGAGGCTCAGCGGCATCTTCGGTCGGCAGGTGCTTGGCATAGACCGAGTACTGCAGCATTGTAAACCCCTTCGACTGGAGTTTCTTCCGGAATTGCGCATATTCGCGACGCTGGTCCTTCGTCATCACCGGCAGGTCGAACATGACGAAGAGCCACATAATCCGATACCTGGAGAGAGCCATGGGATTTCACTCGTCGGGTTGCTCCGGGACCGCCTTCAGTTCCGGTAGCCACAGTTTCTCGCGCTCGCCCATCACCACAGCGGCGAGGCTCTGGGCGAGCCGCACCAAAATGTCGGGCAACGTCCGCTCCTCATCCTCGACTACGTATCGGGACAGCAGCCCCGCAATCAGTTTGTGCTTCGTCTCCGCCGTGAGTTCAGGTTTCTTTTCAGCGTGGACAATCAAGTCCACCAATGGGCGGAACGGTTCCATCAGGTCGTCCGCCAGTCCGAATGGATTGGCAGCGTTGGAGTGGAACAAGCTGAAGCTCGGATGCAGGCCGGCGCCGCAAATCGAGCGGGCCGTGATCGAACGGAGCACGGCATAGCCGTAGTTCAGCAGGTGGTTGCGGGTGTCTTCTTCGTCGCGCCGCCTGAACGTGCCGTCTTCGAACAGGCGCGACCAGTAGCGCCGGGCTGCGCGCGCCTCCACATTGTCGGGATCGCCGGAACGAACGCGCCCGATGAGTGCCCGCAAGCCCTCGTCCGAGCCTGTTGCGCGCTCCAGTGCTACCGCCTGTGAGCGGACCTTCGCCCGGACTACCGACTGCCAAAGACGCTTCTTCTTCGCTTCCCCCATGTCGGCCTGCCGGCGGAAACGCTCGGCCTGCGCGTGGTGTGCGTCGAGGGGCAGAACCATTGAAGCCGGCTGAAACTTCTCGTCGCACGTGACTAGCAGCGCGCCCGCCTTGGCGAGTTCGCTGAGCACGGCCTGAGTGAGCGAGACCTGACGATGGCCAATCACGACAGCGGCCAGTTCTTCGCACGGAATCGCCGCGCATTCCACGCCGCCAGACTCGACTATCAGCAGGCCGTTGCGGATACTGAGTCGCGCCGGTTGCTCGGAGATGTCGAGCACCCGGTCAGTCATTGGCGGAGATGAGCTCGCCCAAGTGGGTGACTAGTACTTTGCGCGCACCGCCCGCCCCGAACATAGAGTTCACGGTCGGCTCCCAATGGTCGTGCGCCTTCTTTATTTCATCCTTCTTGCGAGCGTCTACTGCCGCGCTGAGGAAGATCCTTCCGTTCTTATCTACGGTGTGTACTTTCCAAATGCGCGGAACCGCGTCACCTGGGCGTTTGCCTTCCACCATGTCCCCATCACTCAAGGTGCAGAGGAAATGCATGCCCGGGCCATGTTCCCGCTGGACTACGGGTAGACCCTGACGTTTCCTCTCGAATGCTTCGAGCATTGTCACCGTCGAGAAAACATACCGTTTGACGCTGTCTTTCGTATCCATCTCCGCAACTATAGCGGCGTGATGGTTCGATCCCGAGGAGACGAATCTCTCCCGCCCCTGCTTGCCAATCGGGACAACGCTCTTAACCTCGCGCACTCGCACGCGCTTGATCGGCACGCTGCCACCGTGCCTTGTGTGCAGCACTGGCCAATTGTTCTGAAACTTATTACCTCCGCCGCCCAACTCCTCGGCCTTGGCCATCACCGCTTCGCGCACTCGAACATCGACAATGACTTCAGCGGCTGCTCGCGTACCTAGCTTAACCACAGGGACCCGAAGATGGACGTACTCCTTCTCCACCGGCGTGCCCTTTTTGTCAATTTCTACGGCGTATTTGCGTGGTCGGCTATACAGAGTGTCTTTATGCAGCGGCCCGGCGAGCTTCCGCGCCGGACGGTGCGAGACCTGGATCGCCTCGATACTCATGCGAGCGGCTTCCGCGAAGTCCACCCACGGCACGGGCAGGATTATCTTGCGGCGGAAGAGCCGATCGGCTTCGCCCGCCGCGTTGGCGAGATCCCGCACCATTTTCGAAGAGGTCAGCGCGATGGTGAGCGCGTCCACGGCATGGTGGCGGTGATCGTCGCGGGACTTCTCCGGCTTGCCCACCGGATTGAGAATCTGATTCAGATCCCAGGCCTTGCGCAGCTTGGCGGTCACCTGTCCCGCGCAGGCGAACACGCGACGGTTGCCTTCCGCGTCCACCTCGCCGCCATACAGCACGCCGAGGTAGCGGCAGGCGAGCTTCGAGGCGTAGCGGGTCTCTTGCAGTTGACGCTGGGTGAACTCGGCGAGCAGCGAATCGGGCTCCGACAGTTCCATGCTGAAGCGGCGCAGCTTCCGGCCCACTTCGAAGCGGGAATCGAAGCCGTTTACTAGCGCAATCATACGGTCGTAACGTTCGACATCACTCTCATGCAGCCACTCGTGCGGCGTTCGGTTGCCTTTTTCCATGTTGGCGGAGCGGTAGGCGAGCACCTTGTTGAGGTACGAATCATCGAGCGAGCGCGAACGCGGGATGATGTGCTCGACATCCACGCTGGGATGCTCGCCGAACACATCGACGAAGCCGTACTTGCGATCGGTGTAGGGGCAATGCCAGTTGGACTCCATCGCCAGCAAGTACTTCTCGATATCGGTGCCGCGCGGGTTGGAGTAGCGCACGGAATCGTGCCTCTGAAGCTCCTCCACCGCAAGCTGCCGCAGTTTCTCGCGGTCCCGGTTGCGGCCAGTCTCCAGTTGCCGTTCCTTCTTCGACCTCTTCAGATCGCGTGCCAGTTCAACCTGTATGAATTCGGGCTTGCCATAGCGGCGCACGATCGCATTGACCGTCTTGCGCATCTCGGTAAGCGAGCGCAGCACGGCGGGATTGCGGATCTCTCCGAGAACGTCTTTGACGGGTGGCAGCAAGGGCAAGGGCTCGGCCACTTTACGCGATTCGAGGTATTGGGGATGAGACCGGATCGCCTCTTCCACGTTCAGCCCCTTTTCGAGGGCTGGCAGAAGTTCGCGCAAGGCTTTGAGCGAATAACGTCCATAGGCATCAGGCAGACGCACTTTGCTGAGCTCCTCCGCGATCTCTGGCGCGAGGCACCATTTTTCGCGGGCGCACAGCTCTAGCTCTTCGTCGGTCTTGCAGCGCTTGCCGTCGCCGACGTCCTCCACGAGATCGGCTTTGGCCTCAGTCGTCAGGTTGTCCCACCAATCGCCCAGGACAGCGCGCAACCGCCCGGCCACCAGATTCACGGGGACGTTCTTCTCGCCGCCTTCCTCGATGGTGAACTTCGAGGTTCTCGCGAAGCCCAACGCACGCCGGGCGGCCGGAATACTCAGCTTCTCGGATTTCTCGCAAAGGTCCAGCAGCAGAGCTCGTTCATTGGCACTCAGGGTTCGGGTATTCCCATCATCGAGACCAACGCGCAGGTTGTTCACGAAGCCCAGCACCCGGAAGCGCTGAGCATCCAGCAACCGCAATGGCGCACGTTTTTCCTCAGGTTCGAGTTCGCATTGCCCGACCAGATTCGATTGATCTTTAAGGGGCCTCTGGTGGAACATGGCATGGTGCAGTTTCGCCCGGAACTGCGCGCTGAGGATGCCCGAATGGAAGGGCTGCTGCGCGTCCCAGATTAGATTGAACTCATCCAGATACATCGATCGGTGCGTGTAGTGATCCGAGAATTCCGGCTTGTTCCGAATCGAAGTGACGCGGGGATCGAGCGAAGCCATGTATTCGCCCAGCGTGCGCTTGCCTGCGGCTTCGATGGCGGCGCGCAGGCCTTTGATCGAGCCTTTCACTTTGCTGCGTTCCTCGGCGTCGTCCTTCTTGCCACCGGCGCGGTTGGACAGAAAGCCCCGGCGCTGGGCCAAGTGATACAGAGCGCGCCCAAGCTCATGTTCCGTGAGCGCCTGATCGAGAGAGCGCGCGCGCAGGAAATAGGGCACGACGGTTGTCTCCGGATAGCGGCGTTCCAGTTCGCGCTGCAGTTCGTACAGCACTTCGACGCGCGGCCCGAGGGGCAGCAGTCCCATACGCTGGAGAATGCGGAAGACCTTGTACAACCGCCGCTGACGCCTTTGCGTCTGGCGGCGTGCCAATCGCGCATCTCGACGTTGGGCAGAGCGTGACTCCTCCCGGCCCTCTTCTATGTCGCCCACCACTCCCGCTGGAAAGATGCGCACCCCAAGGAATGGAATCTCTTCGCCCTCGGGGTTTACGAGTGCGGTGCCAAGTGAACTGGAACCGAGATCGATCCCGAGGATCAGCCCCTTGTGGGCTTGCGGTAAAGACAGATCGGCCATTGACATAGCCTCCTGATTTGAATAAGCTGGCAACAGTTTATCAAAGAGGCGATTGCCCGGCCGTTTCAAAGTAAGCCGGTCTTTTGTCCGGCGCAAGGCGCCGCTCATTGAGCGTCCTTAGCAAAAAAACGCCCGAATCCCGGGCGTTTTTTATTTCCATCGAGCCGAGTTTCAGTTCACCGAGCTTTCCCGCTCGGGAAGGCCCAGTTGATTCCGCCAGGAGAACGTTGTCCCGTCCATCAACACTTCGAGTAGTTCCACGCGCTCGACGTAGACGCGCGGTCCGACACAGCGTTTGAGTTCGCGAGCGAGTTCATCGGCGGTTGCATTGAAGCTCTTCCAGTCGACCTTCTCCGGCGCCCAGGGCTCATGCTCGTCGTACACGGCTTGCCACGCCTTGAAGCGCGCCACCAATTCCTCGGGAAGAGGCAGGTATTTGTAATCGACCATGCCACCCGCCCGCCGCGAGCCAGGGAACGGCACTGACCAAATCCCGCTGCTGCACCATTCCGGCCAAACGCGCAGGAAATCATCGTAGCGGGCGAAGAACGACACCTCCATCGCGAGCCACAATCGCCGCGCCTCCGACAGCGAGAGTCGTGGGAACTCCGTGTGGAACTGGTCCTCCTCGCAGATATCCTCTTGCCAAAACATCATCCACGCTCGCGGGTGAGCGGGCGTAAACCCCTCATTTGCACCGGTCAAGGCGGCGAACTCTTCCGGGGGGACGTACCTGTATTGGGGCAGCTCGATTCGGGTGGCCCCGTCTGGCGCGGCAGGTTTTTCATTCAGACCGCTCATCACGGCAAACCTTTAGTGCCGCGACGCCATCGCGACGACCATCAGCACGACGAAGATGGCGATGCCGATGAGCACGCCGACGCCGAGCGCGCGCTGGTACTCCTCGGGCGTGTGGCCGTCCTCGCCGGGCTTTGCATAGTTGCGCTGGGAGATGCCCGTGCCGGGGATGCCGACGCTGGAGTAGCGCCGGCCTTTCGCATCCACACCCACTTTCAGACCCTTCGGTCCTACGCTCACGCCGACGCCCGACTTGCTCAAGTTGATACGAAAGCCTGGCGCGATCCGGATCGACTTCTGGAATCGCATTCCTGCATTCTACGCCTCACGCCGAGCGCCGTCTGTTCTCATGGCTGTTTCCACGAAGGACCAATAGCGGGGGATGGGGCGATCGCGAAAGCCAATCTAGCGTCGCCCCCCGTGCGGGGGCGTGGATTGAAACGTCGGGCGTAGCGTGAAGAACGACGGGCGGGGCGTTGCCTCCCCGCGGGGGGTGGATTGCAACGGACCGCACGGCGATTGCACGCTCTGGAAGTGCGTTCGCGTCCGGCGCGGAGCGCGTGGAGGACTCTGTTGCTCGTACCTCCCAGGTTGGATCGGGCGAAGCGACTCGGGTCTAAAGTCCGGTTGCCGGGAGGATGGCGAAACCGCGCGGGGGAATCAACTCCACAGCAGCAGGCGCGATAGGCGGCGGACCACACGGCTGACCGGGTGCGGCTCGACGCTGGCAGAGCGGAACCGGACGATCGCGGCGGAGAGCCAAACGACACTGCAAGCCAGCCAGATGACGGCCGTCAGATTCTGCCCGAGGGCGAACCAGACTCCCGATGCCAACAACGCGACGACGGCTGTCACAAGGTTCAGGCGGCTCAGTTTCATCTCACTCCCGAGTTCACTCTAGGACTTACAACGAACGGCGTCAATGCGGCGACGCAGCGGGCGCTGCGCGATGGCGGGAGAGCGCGTTGGCGTAGAATGCTGCAATGCAGTCACGCCGGGCGTTCGTGTCCTCCCTGCCTTTGCTCTTCGCTCCGTTGACGCCTTTCCGGCTGGCTGCTGCGACGGCAAAACCCATGAAGATCACCGCTCTTGAGACCGTACATTGGAACTCGCGCGACGACGCGTCCTTTTGGCCGCACTGGACCTGGCTGAAGATCCACACCGACGCTGGCGTTACGGGTCTGGGCGAGACCTACCCGCGCAACGCCGCCGAGGCCGAGATGATCCACTCGCACCTCGCGCCGCTGCTGCTGGGGAAGGACCCGCGCAATATCGAGCGGATCTGGAACGACCTGTATCACGCGATCGATTATCAGATCGCAGGCGGCACGGAGATGCGCTGCCTGAGTGCGGTCGATCTGGCGCTGTGGGATCTGCTGGGCAACGCGCTGGAGACACCGGTGTACCGGCTGATCGGCGGCAAGTCGAATCCGAATGTGCGCCTGTACAACACGTGCTTTCCACACAAGTACGACTTCAACACAGAGCCCGAGAAGATCATGCAGGAGTTGATCGACGGCCCCAAAATCCGAACGATCAAGATCTGGCCGTTCGACGGTGCGGCGGTGGCGAATCAACGGCAGTTCATCACGACCGAACAGATCGACGCAGCGCTGCGCCCGGTGCGCATCCTGCGGGAACGCTTCGGCATGTCGATCGACATCCTGATGGAGTTTCACTCGATGTGGAACGTCACCTCGGCGATGAAGATTGCCGAGGCCCTGGAGCCGTACAAGCCGCTGTGGCTGGAAGACCTGCTGATGCCGGGCAATTACGCGCAATATGCGGAACTGGCCCGCTCGACTCGCTTGCCGCTGACCATCAGCGAGCGCATCGCAGGCAAGTTCAATTTCGAGTCGATGCTGGAGTCGCGCGCCGCGAAGTTCGTGATGTTCGACGTTTGCTGGTGCGGCGGTCTCACGGAGGCACGCAAGATCGCCACACTGGCCGAAGCGCATGAACTGCCCTTCGCGCCGCACACGGCGGGCGGGCCGCTGCTGTTCTATGCCACGACGCACCTGTCCACGGCCATGCCGAATTTCTGGATCCAGGAAAGCTGCCAGCGCTTCTATGAATCGGATTGGCCGGCGATGCTGGAGAACCCGCTGATGCCGAAGGACGGGTGCGTCCAAGCGCCTGAACTGCCGGGCTTCGGCATGCGGATCAAACGCGAGGTGTGGGAGCACCAGAAGTCGATCCACCGCATCACGAAGGCGTGAGCCGGGGGTATGCGGTTCCGCCCCGGCGGCAGTGGGAGGACGGGTGCCGTTAGGGCCGAGCCAGTGGTCTGGCGTGGAGCCGGTCTGCCCGTTCAGGCGACGCGTGGCAAACCACGCTATGACCAACTGCTGAAGCGATTGAACCTGGACTGAGGCGACTCCCGGCGAGCGCGGGGATCGAACGGCGATGGCCGGTTGCAATGCCGGGATGGCAGGCATAGAGTGGGCATCGTCCAGAAACTCACCATCGGGTAGGAACATACTGATGACCAGTCAAACTCGCCGGGTTTTCGTGGGGGCTGCCCTGCCACTGCCTATGTCAGCTCTCTCGGCGGCACGCAGCGTGGGCGCTAACAACCGCATCCGCATCGGCGTCGTCGGCACGGGCGGCCGCGGCCAGTATCTGATGAAGTCGTTGCAGAGGATTGCCCCGGACGAGATCGCATTCCCGGCAGTCTGCGATGTCTACGATGCACGGCGCGCGCAGGCAGCGCAGATCGCGGGCGCGGGCGCCGAGCAATACCTGGACTATCGCCAACTGGTCGAACGCAAGGACCTGGACGCGGTGATCGTCTCGACGCCGGACCACTGGCACGCCACGGTCGCGATCGCAGCCATGCAGGCGGGCAAGGACGTCTACGTCGAAAAGCCGATGGTGCACCGGCCTGAAGAAGGCATCGCGCTGGTAAAGGCCGCGCGAGCCGGCAAGCGCATCGTTCAAGTCGGTATGCAGGGGCGCGGACTGCCGCAGTTTGTCGAGGCCAAGCAGCGCTACATCGATTCGGGCGTAATGGGCAAGGGCGGGTTCGCGCGCACCTGGTATCTTTCGAACGCGGGCTACGTGCAGACGCCTCCGCCCGGCTTCGAGCGCAAGCCCGACGGCCTCGATTGGGAGCGCTGGACCGGCCCTGGGCCGAAGGTCGACTGGAATCCCGATATCTACTTCAGCCCGTACAAGTGGCTGTACTACGACGGCGGCATGATCATGGGCATCGGCATCCACGTGATGGACTCGGCGCACCATTGGATGGGTCTACGCCACCCCTTGGCGGCGAGCGCGGGCGGCGGAACTTACTTCTACAAAGACGGGCGGGACACGCCTGACGTGGTCACGTGCATCTTCGACTATGCCGAGGAAGCGACGGTCACCTTCACGGCCGAGTGCCTGAGTGCTCCCGGCGTGCGTACTTCGGCGGGGGTGGAGCTGCGCGGCACGGGCGGCGTGCTGTGGGCTGAACGCTACGTGGTGGATACCGGCTACACTTACACGCCGAACGCGAAGTTCAGCAAGGAGCCGGCGGCGCGTGCCGGCGGAACGGGCGCCGCGGCCGACGTGATCCTGCGCGACTGGCTGGACAGGATTCGCGACCGCAAGCGAACCATCGCGCACGAGGAGCACGGCTACTACTCCGCAATGACCTGCCGCCTGGCGGCACTGGCCTTCGAGAAGAAGCAGCGCGTGTTGTGGGAGCAGAACTGGGACTTGCCGGCCTGAGCCTGGGGATAGTGAACCGGAAATGGCGCGGAGCGTTGCGACTACGCGCCGAGGATCGACAGCGGATGGCGCAGTTCTTCGATCTTCTGCGCCGTTTTCCGTAGAGCGGGGAAGCCTCCCAGGATCAGAACGGCGGAAAACCCAGCCAGCGTGACCGGGAGATGGTCCCACGCCACGGTTCGCAGGAGCGTCAAGCGAAATCCGGCGGGCAGTATGCCGGAGATCCCGGCGGCCGCAAGCACGGGCATCAGGATGATGCCACGCACCAGGGTCTGAGCCATGGCCGGACCCGGCGCTCCGGCGGCGAAGATGGAGCCCACCGACGTGGCAAACCAGGACAGCGAAGCGGCCAGCAAGGCGAGAGACAACAGCGCCGAAACTGGCGGCAGCAGCAGGTGCGTGCGGCCCGCGTTCAACGCAACAAGTGGCACTGAGAGGAAGACCACCCAGAGCAGCACACCCCACAGGGTCGCAGCCATCACTTTACCCAGAGCTATCGCTTGCGCCGGGTCGCCGCAGTTGATGATGCGCGCTGCCGCCTTCTGCGTGGCGAAACTCCGTGCGAGGAAGTTGCCCGCCAGCAGCGGAGCGACGGCGCTGAGCACCAGCAGCAGCAGCGGGTTGAGCATGGAAGGGCCGAAGCGCGCGGGGATCGCGACTGTGAGCGCCGCGAGAATCACGAGCATCGCGACGCCCTTCAGCCCGTTCACGCGCTCTGGAATAGAGGCGATTTCGTAGAGGAAGACTTCGAAGGCGTTCATGGGTGGAATGTCCAGGCAAACAGGCGGCCGGTGAGCTTTGCGGAGGGCCTATCCGGAAGCTGTCTCCATACTCTACAGCCATTGAGATCCAGCCGGGTGGGCGATTGAAGATAACGTGCGTGTCCCGCGAGCAGACGCGTGCGTCGAGCGTCCGTTGGCCATGGGAAATCCAGTGGAGAACCAACTACAGCGCCGGGCGGATGTCGCGCACCGTTACGCCCCAACCCGCGTATCCGCGCTTCAAGCCATAGCTATCGGCGTCCACCGTCAGGGCCACATCGACCAGTGAGCCGGGCGCCAACTCCGCCGTGCGCGAGGCGAAACGCCACGCTTTGGCGAACTGGCAGCAGTCTCCGGAGTACAGCCGGAAGCGCACGTGCTCGCCCTCGCGGCCGAAGAGTTCCGGCGGTTGGCGCAGTTCGACGCCACGGACCAGAAAGAGAGGCGCGGGATTGTCGAGGCCGAAGGGAGCAAGCTGCAGTATCTCGGCGGCGGAGGCGTCGTTGACGGGTGTGTAGCCGCGCTGGAGGATGCGGGCCTTGACCTTGACGGATTCGTCCACGCCGTAGCGGGAGTGGCCGGTGCCGAGGCGGACATAGTTGTTTCCCACGGCCAGGCGGTCCCCGGTGCCCCAGCGGAGCAGCTGCCCCCAGAGACGGTGGTGGTAGGTGTCGCCGATGCGGTAGCGCAGGCGCCAGGTTTCGTCAAAGGCCATGAAGACCACGCGGCCATGGGCCATGTAG